>WNGL01000037.1_pt1 | contig 132968 bp, 137 predicted proteins | sample 5400591 | NCBI WGS metagenome assembly WNGL01 (sample SAMN13153377, study PRJNA577476) | soil metagenome | isolation source: 80 cm soil or saprolite under Garry oak tree replicate 1 | place: USA:California | collected 2016-06-15 | reverse complement strand
GCTTGTTTGGTGAGCGAGATTGTCTGTTTTACTTGTCGTAGCTTAGGCGGAGCTACGCTCCGCAAACCCATGCCTTGCATCTAAACGGCCTCCTAGATATATTCTAGAACCGTCCTCGATGTATCTGAACCTGGTCAACAACACGGCCGAGCGACAGGTGACTATCCCTCCACGCCATGGTTGCCCAAGGGAGCCGACTGTTTTACGCGACGTGAAGGCATACTCTCCAGCAACAGGTTGCTTTATCGCGCACAATCATGGATAATGACTTTTTACGTTCATAAAGCACAGGTACTACCTCCTTCCAATCAGACTGACAAATCCCCATGAGTACCGGACACGAATACATCGAAAGCCCCGAGAAGCGCCTTTTTGACCTCACCAGCGGTGTGCTTATTGCTGGTGCGACTGTGCCGCTGGCTTGGGCAGCCGGTGCGGTTAGCTTGTTTGATTCACAGTCGTTAGACCCCTATTTTCAGCAAGAACGTGTTGGGCAACGTGGCGAGCCATTCCTCGTTACCAAGTATCAGAGTATTCCCAAAGACCGAACGCAGGGCGAACTTGAAACCCACGAGACGAATGATCCGCGGGCAACCAGCGCCGGCCAGTTCCTGCGAACCTACGGCCTGGACGAGCTGCCACAATTGATTCACGTCATTGACGGCACCATGTCGATGGTCGGCATCAGGCCAAAACTGCGGCAGACCATCGAAGGATACCAAACAGTGGCACCTGAAATTTTCCCGGCCTGGTGGGCAGCCTATACGCACGGCAAGCCGGGCCTTACAGGCTTGAGCCAGATTTTCCGCAAGAGCGCCGAGTACCGCACACTGACGTCCGAGGCTCAAGCACGGCGCTCAATGTTGCTTGACTTGCGCTATCACCTCATGGCTTCAAGTACACTGGATCGCCTCATGGTTTTGCGTACGCCGCGAGAGCTCGTGCGAGGCAAACTTCAGGAACGATTGGCCGGCACTGCCCTGGCCGGCTTTTTGGGCAAGCCGGGCAAAAAAATCGATCTTCCCGTAACGCATCCTGAGTCAATTCTAGAGCCATACGAACTGCTGCCGTGCTGTGGCTTCGGCGCCAGTGCCACCTAGCTTTGATAAGATTTGAGTGCGGCTTCGGCGGCCTTCTGCTGGCCGGCCTGCTTGCTTGGCCCAGCGCCTTGCCCTTTGAGATCGCCCGCGACAAACACGCCGACCGTAAATGTCTTCTCATGGTCGGGTCCATCTTCGTTGAGCACTTTATAGACCGGCGTGTGGCCTTCATGGCTTTGGGCCACTTCTTGCAAATGAGATTTCGGGTCCATCCACGAACCGCTTGCCAAAATATCTTGAAAAGTAATCAGCAAGCTTTCGGTGATAAACTTTTGCGCACTCTCGTAGCCTTTGTCGAGATAGATGGCGCCAATGACAGCCTCAAAACTGTTAGCCAAAATTTGCGCGCGGGCGCGGTCAGTGCCGCGTTTTTCGCCGCGGCTCAAGCGCAACATCGGCTCGAAGCCGCAGCGCGTCGCGGCCGCGCTGATGCTCTCGGTGCGCACCAGGCTGCTGCGCCAGTTAGTTAGCACGCCCTCGGGGTCGCTAAACTTTTTGAATAAGTACTCGGTCGTAACCAGCTCGAGTACGGCGTCACCCAAAAATTCTAGCCGCTCGTTGTGTTCATGCACGGTTTTTTTGTGCTCGTTAACGTAGGAGCGATGCGTAAAGGCCGTCGCCAGCAGTTCAATATTGTCGAAAACAATACCAAGCTGCTCCTTGGCGAATAGCCGGTAGGTGCTAAAGTCTTGCATCGCGGATTTTTTTCATTCCTAACAGAATTAGCTTGCCGATGTCGTCGTAGGCGATTTTGTCGATGGCAACGGTAGCCGGAAACCATTTGATGTCGTTCAGCCAGTCTTCGGGATCGAGCTTGTCGGTGTCGCCCAGTCCCTGCACCAAATAAATGTGCATGGTCATGAGCACCAGCGTCTGGCTGCGCCGGTAACGGAAGTTGACTTTGCCCAGCCAGTTCATGACTTTCATCTCTTGCAGGCCGGTTTCTTCACGGATTTCGCGCTCGGCGGTTTGCTTGGGTTCTTCGCCCTCTTCGACATGACCTTTGGGAATCGTCCAGCGGTTTTTAGCGTCTTGCATCAACAAAATTTCGAGCTTCTTGCTTTTTTGGTCGCGGCGAAACACGATGCCGCCAGAGGTCGTTTCGCGCACCACCTCTTGAATGGACGGTCGGCGCTGTGCGACAAACCGTTTGATGCCTTGGAGCGGCTTGGGTCGTTTCATTTTCATGGCTACTTCCCTTCTTCCTGCGTTTTTACCGGCTTTTCGGGCGCGTCATCGTCGCGAGCCCGCAGTGCCGTGCCAAGCACGCCGTTCACAAACTTTGAGGAGTTTTCGCTTCCAAAGGCTTTGGCCAGTTCGACCGCTTCATTAATAACCACTTTTGATGGCACGTCTTTTTCGTATGTCAGCTCGTACAGACCGATCCGCAAAATCACGCGGTCCATGCGTGCAATTTGGTCGATCGGCCATTCTGGTGCAATTGGCTGTAAAGCAGCATCAAGCGTTTTTTCATGCTTGGCAACTCCTTTGACAAGCCGCTCGATAAACGCTTTGTCGTCAACCGTCGACTCGTAGCGCGCAATGTTCCGCGCAAGCACGGGGGCCAGTTCGAATCCGGCGTCATCCGAAGCGCGCCGGAAGTCCTGCTCGTATAACGTCTGCAGGGCGATAATGCGACCGAGGTGACGATTCGATGCCATAGTTGTTAACTTCCTTCAGGGCTACTGTCTTAAGTATATGCCAAGTGCCAGCAAAACTGGAGTTACGCCGTTTTTTTGCTTGACTCGCGAACGGTAGTCCGGACTTTGACCGGCGACTTGGCATTGACAGCACGCGCCAATTTGATAACCAAGTGGCTGCGGCGCAGGCCGGTTTTACGGGGGCTTGTTCGTTTCTTTGGCTTACCCATGAGAAGAAGCAACTCCTTAAAAAGTTTCCTTAAATTTTGATATCTTGCAGCTATTATAGCGTGAACGGCTGCAAATCTCAAGCTAAAGCCACGCTCCGAAAAGGTTTGCCGTTTTAAACCTACGGGACATAGACTTTGACCCACGGGCACGGAAGCGGTTGCGTGTCCCCGCCGCGCGGATGCACCGGAGTCCCCGGCGCAAAATCAACGACGACCGCCGCCTTGACGGTATAACTTCCGGCGTGTTGATAGGAGTGGGTGGTGCTCCCATCCCCATTTGTATGAGTGTGGTCACCGAAGTCATAGGTGTCGTAGTCCCATGAGACTTCGCCAGCTACATCTTCGCCTTGAGCCTCTATAGTAAAGTCGAAAGTTCGACTACCGGGAACGCGCTGCTTCGCTACGAGCTTGGAGCATTGCGGCGTTAAGTGATTATTGCTGCCGGTATCTTCTATGCTAGGAAGATGGATTTTGCCGTCCTTTGTAGTACAACCAGCCGCCAGCGCCATCGCCAAGACTGCCGCCATACCACGCCCAGCGCGCTCAATGTTTTTTCGTGTGCCTTCTTTGCTTTCTGTCATCAGACCCCTCCTGTCGCTTAGTTTCATAACACAAAGTTTATCAGTTTTTTGGGAATGTAGATTGTTTTTTTCGGCTCGGCGTCAGCCAGCACGGCCGCGACCTTGCCATGCGTTTTAGCCGCAGTGGTGACGGTTGCCTCGTCTGCATCGGCCGGAAGTTCCAGCTGAGCGCGCAGCTTGCCGTTCACCTGTACGACGATCGTCATGCGGTCGCTCACCAGGTACTGCTCGTCGTACTTTGGCCAATCGCTAAGGTGAATAGAGTTGTCGTGGCCGAGCTGCGCCCATAATTCCTCGGTGACGTGCGGTGCGAACGGCGCCAGCAATTGCAACAGCGACTCAATCGCCCAGCGCCATGTCTGCGGCGCTTGCGCGTACAAAACCGTCGTTTTGATCTTATACAAATCGTTAATCGCTTCCATCATGGCCGCAACTGCCGTGTTGAAGCTCAAACTTTCCAGGTCCTCGCTCACCTTTTTAATGGTGCGGTGCAAGACTTGCTTGAGCGGTTTGTCGTCGGCCGGGCCGGTCAAGTTTTCGATTTTTTCCTGTTCGATGAACTCTTGGGTGATCGTCCATGTCCGCTGCAAAAAGCGAAAGGCGCCGCCCATGCCCTCGACGCTCCAGTTGGCCGCCTGATTCCACGGACCGATAAACAGCTCCATGATTCGAATGGCGTCGGCACCGTAGCCTTGCTCGATCAGTTCGGCGGGCGCGATGACGTTGCCCTTGCTTTTGCTCATTTTTTGGCCGTCGGGGGCCAGGATCATGCCGTGGTTACGCAAAGTTTTGAACGGCTCTCCGAAGTCGATGAGGCCCTCGTCTTGCATTACTTTTGTCCACATGCGGGCGTACAGCAAGTGCATGACGGCGTGCTCGGCGCCGCCGATGTAGTCGTCGACAGGCAGCCAGCGCTTGACTTTTTCGGCATCGAACGGCTTTTCATTGTTGTACGGGTCGGCAAAGCGCAGAAAATACCAGCTAGAGCACGCAAAGCCATCCATGGTGTCGGTTTCGCGTTGGGCTGGGCCGCCGCATTTCGGGCAAGTCGTATTGACGAACTCTGGCACACGCGCTAATGGGCTTCTACCATCGCCACTGGGTTCAAAATTTTTCAGGTCAGGCAGAACAACTGGCAACTGGTCTTCGGGCACGGGCACGATGCCGTCTTTTTCGCAGTGAATCATGGGAATCGGTGCGCCCCAATAGCGTTGGCGGCTGATCAGCCAGTCTCGGATCTTGTAGTTCACTTTTTCGACTGCCTTGCCTTCGGCAACTAGCTTTTCAAAGATGCGCTTGCCGGCTTCTTTATTACCCAAGCCATCATATGGCTGACCACTACTGATCTGTTTGCCATCGCCAGTCCAAATTTTCATTGATTGTAAATCCCGATAGCCGTCAGCAGGAACTTCGGTCGTCAAAACAATTGGTAAACCATGCTTGTGGGCAAACTGGCGGTCGCGTTCATCGTGGCCGCCCATTCCCATAACAATGCCGGTGCCATAGCCAGCCAGCACGTAGTTCGCCACATACAGCGGGACAACAGCGCCATTGAACGGATTCTTGGCGTATTTGCCAGTAAAAACGCCTGTTTTGCTTTTGTCTTCTTGGCGTTGCACGTCAGTTAAGCGTTCGGCATCGCGACGATAGCTGTGCACGCGAGCCTTGTGGTCCTCGGCAGTCAATTGGTCGAGCATTGGCGATTCAGGTGCAATCACGACAAAGGTTACTCCGGGGAGCGTGTCCTTTCTGGTAGTAAATGTCTGGAAAGCCGAGCCGTCTTCGGTACCATCTTTATCGCAAACTTTCCACGAAATTTCCGCCCCGTTGCTCCGGCCAATCCAATTGCGCTGCATAGCTTTGGTACTGTCTGGCCAGTTGACGTCGTCCAAGTCTTTGGCGAGCCGGTCGGCATAGTCAGTAATCTTAAAGAACCACTGCTTCAGCGACTTTTTTTCGACTTCCGAACCGCAACGCCAGCAGCGACCGGCCTCAACCTGCTCGTTGGCCAGCACGGTTTTGTCGACCGGACACCACCACTGTAAACTTTCCTGGCGATAGGCCAATCCGCGCTTATGCAGCAGCAAAAAGAACCATTGCGTCCAGCGGTAATAGTCGGGGTCGGAGCTGGCGAACTCACGCGACCAGTCATAGCTAAAACCCATCTGCGTCAACTGCTGTTTAAATTTGCCAGTGTTTTCTTCGATGGCTTGTTTCGGGCTGAGGCCGGTTTTGATAGCATAATTTTCGGCCGGCAAGCCGAACGCGTCCCAGCCCATGGGATGCAACACGTTGTAGCCGTTCATGCGGGCAAAACGTGCCAGGGCGTCGCCGATAGCGTAGTTGCGCACATGACCGACATGCATGGCCGCGCCACTCGGGTAGGGAAAATACTCCAAGATATAGCGCTTGGGTTTGCCGAGGTTTTCTTCCGCTTCGTATATGCGGTTCTCGGTCCACTTTTGTTGCCAGCGCGGCTCGATTTCTTTAGGGTTATACCGTTTCATAGCTTTATCCTATCAGTTTTCTGATTTTCAGTTAATAAAATTGCGAGAATAAGAAATATGCCCTAGTGGGCGAGGAGAAGCGTTCGGTAGTGTCCGTTCGTGCTCATTTTGAAACGATTATACCATGGGGTGCAGCGGCGTTCCCGGAGGAAGCTCCACTTGCCTAAGTACTACATTTACTCCTGAAAAATCTCCGAAAGTGCCGAGCGGTGCTTCAATAAAACTGTAGAGTGTCGACATGCCTACTTCTCGTGGCAAACCGTCCCACGCGGATGGCGGGCTAAACTCGCCGAAGTAGGGCATCTCGAAATCTTCGCCTTGATTTGTGCATATTACAGCTTCCAGAGAGCGGACAACGAACCAAGGGGCGGCCGGCAGCGCCAAGGAAACTTTTTCGATACTTTCACGATCCTGGGTGCGCGGAAGTCGTTCATGAACCACCATCAGCTGGCCGGGCTGCAGCGCATCCCATGGCTCATCGATTTCCGGCAGCTGCTCCCCGTGCACAACCGCGTTGACAACAGGCGCTAGCGGAGGGTGAGACTCTCGATACCAGCCCTCGCCTTTTGGTATTACGCGGGTTGTGCGTGCCTGAATTTCCGAAGAACTAATTACCTGAAAAGCCCGCATACCAAACTACCGCGCTCCGTTCTGTTCATTTGTTATAGACTAATGTTATACCACTGAATGTGTAACATTGTAAAGTGGTCCCGGGTTTTAGCGGCCGAAAAATTCGCCCTGTTCGCCGGGTGCCAGATTGAAGAGCTGGCTCATAGTGACGAGCTGGAAGCGGCTTTTGAGGTTTTGCAAGATAGCCGGCAGTGCAATAACCGTGGAGTTGTCGATGTCGTGCATATCGATCACGCCGCCGCTTTTGGCCTCGTTGATAACCTTTTGCGTGAGCTGTGCCGGATCGTTCGTATTCCAATCTTCGGGGTCAACACTCCACATGGCCAGCGTTAGGTGAATCTGGCTTTTGACCATGGCGTTGATCGCGCCATATGGCGGCCGGAACAGGCGTGGCGCTGGCACACCGGCCGCTACCACTGCAGTTTGCGTTTGCGAGACTTGGGATTGCACTTGGGCGGGCGTGAGCGTGGTGAGGTCGGGATGGCTCCAGCTGTGATTGCCGATTTCGTCGCCGCCCTGATACTCGCGCTGTAAAATGCTCGGCATCGCGGCGGCGCGCAAGCCGACCACAAAAAAATTGGCATGCACGTGGTTGTGCTCAAGTATGGTCAGGATTTGCGGCGTAGTGATCGGATTTGGACCATCGTCAAAACTCAGGTTGAGGCACGGTATTCTGGCGCAATCCACGTGCGAGACAGGCAACACGGCTTGCACACTTTGGGCCGGTCGCAGAGACGAATTACCGGCTAAAGTTGACGACTCGATTGTGTGCGGCAGCTGCTTATGGCCCGCAGGCAAGACGCCGAGTCCCAGCAAGCAAACCGCCACCGCCACAGCAAACAACTGCGGCCAGGGCGCCCACCTTGTTTTCTGTGTGGCAGTCTTTTTCATATTTTATCGAAATTGTTGCAGATAGCTCGTGCCGAAACTGGTGGCCGACGCTTGGCGCTTGGCGTGGCGGTCTTCGGCCAAATCAATGAGCCGCGTCACTAGTTCCACGTTCGAGATGCCGGCCTTTTGCCAATTGTGGGCGTACAAACTGCCCGGCAGTGGATTGACTTCGTTAAAATAAACTATTCCGGCTTTTTCGTCAATCAGCATGTCGATGCGTGCCGTACCAGCCAGCTCAAGCATGCGGTACACTTGCAGGCCGAGCGTTTTGGCGCGTTCGTATAATTCGGGTGATAATTCGGCCGGGATTTTGCTGTAGCCTTGCGCGCCCTGTTTGCTACCCGTGCCACCTTTGCCTTTTTTGCCGCCATGCATATATTTGGTATCGAAATCAAAAAAATCTTCGGGTTTGAGCAGCGGCTGTTCCAGCAGCGCTGGCATAAGTGTGTCGTTGCCCATGACCGGCAGTGTCACCTCTATCAAATTTGGCACGGCTTCTTCGATCAGCGCCTTGCTGTCGTAGTGCAGCGCGACCTCGATAGCGTTCGCCAGCTCTGCTTGTTTGGTGACGCGCGAAATGCCTATGCTCGACCCCAAGTGCGCCGGCTTTACGAACAACGGATACTGGAGCCGATATTTCGGGTCGTGGTTGATTTTTTCGAGCCATTTTGCTTGATTGGCCTCGTAATCGGTTTTGGTAAAAAATTGGAACTTCGGCGTGGAGATGTTATGCGCCTGCACGAGCAGCTTGGCCAATACCTTGTCCATAGCGATGACGCTGGCCGGGACGTCGCAGCCCACGTACGGCACATTGGCAAGTTCGAGCACGGCCATCACCTCGCCGTCTTCGCCATGCGTGCCATGCAGCGCCGGAAATGCTACATCAACCTTGATTTTTTGCGGGCGCAGCGCGCCGTTCTTTATTAGCGTCAGACCCTGGTCGAAAAGCACCGCGACCGGTGTTTGCTTGGCCAAAAACGCTTCGAGTCCGCCGCCGCTGAACAGTGCGATGTCCTTTAGTTTCGGGTCAGAGTACCATCGCCCATCTTTGGCGATGTAGACTGGCACAACGTCATACTTGCCTGAAAGTTCGAGCGGCCTGATGACCGAGGCAATGGCCGTCACCACCGACACATCGTGCTCGGTCGAGCGCGAGCCAAAAATGACAGCAACCGTGAGTTTTTTCATGCTACCAGTATAGCAGAGCGCACGAATCAGGCGAGATCGAAGCCCCGGCAAAATTGACAGCAATTTTTAAATAAATTATGATATGACCTTTAAGGTATGGCGAGGAGACCTCTATGGCCAACTTTGAGTGCAATATATGCGACCTACAATGTCCAGTAAAGGCGCTTGTGGGCGTGGATGCTCGTGTTAATACGAATGTGGTGGACGCCAGCGGCGAAGTCAGTGTCGGCAAGCTCCTTGGGGGATTATTTTCAGGTAATGCCTGGGGCATCATCAAACGAGGTGTCGAGGGCGCGCAACAAGCAATATACGCCGCCAATCAATGTCCTTCTAGAGCTGAAGATCCCGAAACATGGACGCCAAGCGAGCGATGCATACAAAAAGCGGAAGAACTAGCGGCAGGATTACAGCCGTTCACGGCCGAACTGACCGCCTGGGAAGCAAAAACTGTCGGGCGTATCGGACTCGGCCCTGACTTGCGTCCAGTCGAGCCGCCACAACCCGAAGCCTAGCGGTAGTTGTCCGGCCAGTCGTTCTGCATCAGCACGAGGTCGCCGGCGGCTACGAACAGCGACAGGTGATTATAAAAATTGAGTGGATCGGTTTCGAGATGCACTTCGCCTTTGAAGCCGGCCGTCTCTAAGCCATTTTGAATGAACGGCGTCACGGAATGTTGCATGAGCACCACGATGTCGGGCGCAGTTTCGGCAATCAACCGGCCCATTTCTTCGTGCACGGCTTCGGTTTCAACACCTTGGTCAACCAGGCCGGGCGTGATATAGATCTTACGCTTGCCCGGCAGCTCCTTTAAGAGCTCAGTGCCGACGCGAATGCCTTCAATGTTACCATTGTAAGTGTCATCAATGACCCACGCGCCGCCGATTTCGTAGGGCTGCATACGATGCTCGAACGGCACGGTTTTGGCGACGCCAGCTTCGATTTGCTCGTCGCGCATGCCAAACTCTGCCGCCAAAGCCGCAGCCAAACTCAGCGGGCCGACCTGATGCCGGCCAATCAGCTTGCTGCGCAGTCGTAGCGTACGCTGGCCTTTTTTGAGCGTAAAGCGCGTACCATCCAGGTTAACACGCACCTCGCTCGCTGCCCAACCCAGTGCGCCTTCCCGCGTGTAGGTTTGGTAGCGATTTTTCATGAAGCTTTCGGTATAGGGTGATTCACCGTTCACATAGACTTGGTCGCCTTTGACCACCTTGGCAACCGAAAAAATATCCTGCGCAGCGGCATGCACCGTCTTGTAACGATCTAGGTGCGCTGGCGCAACTCCGGTAATAACAGCGTGTGTCGGATGCGTGAGCGCCGCAAACCGTGCTACGTCGCCAGGGGCACCTTCGCCGTACTCAATCACTAAAATTTCTTCGTCACCTTTGAGAGCAGCCGCAAATTGGGCATGGGAAACGGCGACGTTTTTGTTGGCTGGCGTAGCGGCAACTTTTTTGCCCTCGCCCAAAATCGTGAGCAGTAGCTCTTTCATGCTGGTTTTGCCGTAGCTGCCGGCAATAGCAATCTTGCTGATATTTTTTTCGTGGAAAGTGCGCTCGGCGCGCCGGACGAGTTTGCGTTGGCTGGGCCGGACAATAAAAACGCGGCCGAGCACGAGCGGCACAGTTACCAAATGCGCCCAGACAATCGGCGCGCCCACCAGCAGCGCCAGGCCAAACTCCCAGCCGCCAACCAAATCATGCCAGCGCCACAGCGCCAAAAATACGATACCGGCTGCAATTTCCAGCAGCATGCCACCACGGATTGCCAGCAACAGCAGCCACGCCGCCTTAGTGCGCTGCAGCGCTCGGCGATGCATCACCCGCGAAAAATTGGTGGTGCGCCAATACCAAGCCAGGTATGGCCCGGCCTGATATTCGGTGTTCTGCAACATATACACCAGTGCGCTCGGATAACGCCAAGCGTACAAGCTAAGCAAGCCGCAGATCACCCGACAAACTCCTCGATGGCTTTGACGACTTCGGCGGGCCGGTCGAGGTGTGCGAAGTGGCCCGCACCGGGCAAAATCTCCAGCGTCGAAGCGCTCATCAGCTCGTGGTACCGTTCGCCGTACCACACCGGTGCGGCAGTGTCCTGTTCGCCGTACAGCAGCAATGCCGGCAGATTGATTTTAGCCGCGTCTGCTTGCAAATCCTGCGAGACAGTTTTTTTGAAGGCTGCCTGCAGCTCGGGCACAACGAGCATGTCAGAACCAGCCGAATGATACAGCTTACGGCGCACTTGTTCGCGTTGCACCGCCGGCAGCCAAATGCTTGCCACCTTCCCACTTTTGGCGAGCGCTTTGAAGCCCAGTTTACGCAAACCGCCATGGGCTCGAATGCCAGCCGCCGCCAACAGCACGAGTTTTTCCGGCCGCAGCATATCGTTGGCCACGCCTCGGATCGCCACCGCGCCGCCATTGGAATGCCCGACGATCGCCACGGCTTTAGACACGCCGATTTTCTTCATAAAATGCGCCACGAACTGGGCATAATCGTCTAGCCCCCAGGTCGTTGCCGGCGCTTGTGTGCCGCCAAAGCCCGGCAGATCAACGGCAACGACAGTGTATTTTTTAGCCAGCGCAGCCTGCAACGCTCGCAATCCTGCCGCGCTATCGCCCCACCCATGCAGCAATATGACGGTCTGGCCCGTGCCGAGCGCCTCGTAATGCGTGAGCAAAGAATCAACAACAACTTGCATAGTTTAATGACAGTATACGCTGCCGGAGGCAGGTTGTCGCGCTTTCTTAGCCCTGCAGAGCTGACAAACGGCGCTGCAGTTCGGTGCTCGGAATCGTTTTCTGCGGCAGACTGACTGGCGAAATGACACCATAGTTGCCGTAGGTTTCTTTGTAATTGTCGCTGGCGTAGTCGATCTCAAGCAGTTGCTGCGCATGCGCATCCACAACAAATGTCATTTCGACTGGCGATTGGCCGCTAAGCGAGTTCGGGTCAAAATTGTCGAGGTCGTGCAGCCCGAGCGCTCTGGCAAAATTCTGCATCAGCCTGGCGTAAGTAACAGGCTGCAATGTCACCGGATAAGCGTATGCCAAGCGGCCGTCCGCGACGCCCTTTTTCATTTTGGCGATGTCAGGACTGTATACATTATCGCCCTGCATTTCGCCGAGCAAGGCCGCGCGTGCGCCAAGCGGCACATCGCCCATCGGCACCGGGACACTGCCCAGCGGCAGACCAATGCCCAGCACTGCCTGCTCGAACAGCAGCGTGTTTTGGCCTTGCGCAGCCTCAGCGGCCGTCGTTTTGGCCCAAACATTCTGGATGCCTGACACATCGACTGGCCGGCCGTTTTTGTTAGTTTTGTTCGTCTTCACTGTGGCGTAGCGAGTGTAGTCAGCGGCAGGCGTGCCAATGGTTTCGGTCGTCACGGTGTTGCCGTTTTGACTGAGCGAACTCAGTGCATGGGCGAAAGTATTCGTGCCGAATTGCAGTTGGATGGCTTCTTTGGCGCTGCCATCGCCTGGCTGCGACAGGTCGAGCGTTGTGCTGGTGGTGCTCAAACTACTGGCCAGCATGCCATTGAAAACGTGGGCGGGATCGACCGACACTTTTGCCCACCACAGCCAAGCCGTCAAAATAAAAATAACCGCGCCAGCGCCGTATAGGCACAACGGCAAGCGCGGATTATCGAGGCCAGCCAGCGGCCAAGCGTACTTTTCAGACATATATTGTATTGTAGCAGCTTCGGCTGATTATTTGGTTTGGCGGCGTAAGGTTGTGGCGCCCAAAACAATCGCGGTGGCGGCAAATCCGAGTACCACCGCGATGTCGCGATACAAAGTATGCGAGATCGCCGCTTGTGCCGTCAAATGCTGCATGGCGTCAACGGCGTAAGTGAGCGGCAAATACTGGGCAATATCGTGCAGCGCGCGCGGCAGTTGCGTGACCGGCACCAGGAGTCCGCACAGCAAAAATTGCGGCAAGATGAACGCCGGCAAAAACTGAATGGCCTGAAATTCCGTGCGTGCAAAAGCACTGACAAACAGGCCAAGCGTGGTGCCGAGCAGCGCATCAGCCAGGGCTACGATCACCAAAAACCAATCCGGGCCGGCCACCTGTAAGCCATACAGCTTGAGCGCCAAAACGCTGGCCAGCAGCGCTTGCACAATCGCCAGCCCACCAAAGGTCACGGCATATCCTGACAAAATATCGCCGCGGGCCGTCGGCATGGTGAGCAGCCGCTCCAAGGTCCCCGATGCCCGCTCGCGCAGTGTAACAATGGACGTTATCAAAAACATCACAATGAACGGAAATATACCGAGCAGTGGCGGCCCGATTTGGTTAAATAAGCCTGGTGTGCCGTGGTAGATCCAGGCCAGCAGGCCAAGCAACACGCAGGGTACGATGAACATTAGCCCGAGCGTCCGCGGATCGTGCAACAGTTGTTGCAGCACGCGGCGGGCTGTGGCGAAGGTGATTTTGAGATGACGCATCATGCCGCGCTCCCTTCTACTAAATGCAGAAAAGCCGCTTGCACCGAGACAGTGTGCGTTTTTCGCAACAGCGCCTGTTTTGAGTCGTGGCCGAGCACTTTGCCGCTGCGCAGAAGCAGCAGGTTGTCACATAATTCGGCTTCGTCCATAACGTGGCTCGAAATCAGCAAGGTAGTGCCGGCCGCTGCCAGCTCGCCAAACAATGCCCACAAATGCAATCGCAACAGCGGGTCCAAGCCGACCGTCGGTTCATCCAAAATGAGAAGCTCAGCGTTGCCCAACAGCGCGACAGCCAACGACACACGGGCACGCTCGCCGGCAGACAGCGTCCGCACTAACTGATTGCGATGCGGCCGCAGATCGACCCGGCCGATTACGGCGTCGATTTCGTGGCGTTTGCAGTCCAAAATCACCGCAAAATATGCTAGATTTTGGCGCACCGTCAGATCTCCGTATACGGCCGGCGACTGCGTGACGTAGCCGATGCGGTTACGCAACGCCTTGTCGCCCGCCGTCAGGCCCAACACCTCGAGCTGGCCGCTCGTAACGTGCTGTGCGCCGACAATCGCGCGCATCAAGGTCGTTTTGCCTGAGCCGCTTGGCCCGATCAAGCCGGTAACTTTGCCGCGGGCAATTGCAAAATTGAGACCCCGCAAAATAGGCTGCTTTTCGCGGACAACCGTCAGGTGACGGGCAACAATCGTATCATGCATATGCTTGATTATTCAGCGGCGGGCGCCTTCAGTCAAGCTAACAGGCTTGAAGATGTGCCAGGCTATTGACAAAAATACCAAAGATGTTAGAATGTAGCAATGGATATTCGTGGCGAACAGGTAGGATTCACTCCTACGGAAGCGCAATTGGTTCAAAGTGAAAGCCTGAGATTTCGGCGGGCGCCGTGGCTTGCGCTAAGGATTTTGCAAGCCCGCCATGCGTTCGCAGCCCAGTGGTTCGACACTAGCACGCTACCAAAGCCTGAAGCCGTAGCCCAAATGCCACCTGGCGTGGAGGCTCTCGCTCAGGTCTTGCACACCAACAATGCGCTAGAGCCAGTCGAGCGCGAACACGCAGTCGACCCGAACGGCAATGAGCGGCCAGAAATCACGGCCACGTTCACTCCCCAGGAAAAACTAACACTCTTGCAGCTCGCCCTAACCACACATCGAGTCACGCGCGAAATCATGCTCGAAAATGAAGAGATTCCCGAAATCGTAGAGATGGAGGATGAGGTCATTTTGGATAATGCGGCCTCCTTTTTTGCAACCTCAGATCTCTTGCCGGCAGATCAAGCCGTAGCACTCAGTGACTTGCTTCATGACCCAGAGCTGATCGCTGCACATAAAGCACAGCAAGACGAAGAAAACGCCCAGACCATTGCAACGACAGCCGACATAATTTTGGCTCTTGTGACCGACTTTCGAAGCCATAATAATTAACATGGCGCAGACGGTTATTGTCGCAGCCTATTTCTAGTTATAACCTGTTGGTGGAGTATGGGAGATTCGAACTCCCGACCTCAGCAATGCGAATGCCGCGCTCTAGCCAAACTGAGCTAATACCCCAAACCTAAAATAACCTTACATAATTCACTCATAGGTCGATTTCTTTAAGAACCTTGTCGCGTAACAATATACCGGCTGGCTGCACCAATATCTCAGTTGACAGCCCGGTACTGTAAGCATAATCTTTAAGGGGCGCAAGAATCGGGTTGTTCTTTTCAAGCAACTTTTGGATGCCCTTGATAGAACATTCCTGAACGTCATAAGGCGTTTGCGGGTTCATGGCCTTGACGAAATCAACAAGAATTTTCCTATTGTTGGCATTTTTAAGTATTTTATCGAAACCGCTAGATTCCATTAGCTGCTCACCATAATCAGTAAGTTTTAACGGACTGCCGGGTGTAACTGTTAGAGGAAATAGTATATTATGACCGGCTTGGGAAAACTTACCTTGAATTTCCACTATAGCGGGAACTACGGGCTTGAAACTTGACTCCAACGATTCGGTCTTACTAAGAATTTTTTTCACAAAAAAAGCTATGCCACCGAGGAGCGCTACGATAATTGCCAGCAATAAATCAGTCATAACCATCCCCTATTTAACTTTTTTAACTTTGTGTTTTTAGATAAGGCAAGTTTGCACATCATCAACCTAATTTTAGCACGTCTTAAGATTTGCGTTCAGAGCGTGCCCCGTAAAAGCGTAGACAGAATGAGAATGCCGCGCTCTAGCGAACTGGGCCAACGTACAGGCAGCGCAGACGAGTTACGGCATCGCCGCATGGCCGCGTGAAACAGGAGAGCCGGCGGTCGTCGGCTTCTTGAGTGCGATTAGGATTAGTCGCACTTTACGCGTGAGACGGTCAGGATGTATTCCTGATCCTCAGTTTGGCTGGAATGCAGCATGTAGAAGTCATTGCGATCAAATTGCTTGATGACGTCCATAGCCGATTGCTGTTCGTAGCGCCAAAGCAAGATGGCCTGGCCCTTATTGAATTCTAAAACTCTATCTCCTATTGCAAACTCAAATCTAATGGTGAGCGCAACTTTGAGGCGAATGCGTATATAGCGTTCCCTCCTCTCGGAATCAAAACCCATTTCTACGCCATAAAAAGAATCATCTATATTGAGCAGATCAAAGATAAAGCGATGATTTGGGGCCAAGGATGGAGTGTTAATAGCATTGTAGTTAAAGTCAAAGAAACGTCTGCTCGTTTCAGTATCTAACTTTTGGGTGTGGATCAGATAATCATGCACACCCATGCTATCGTGGATAATCTTGAAAGCACCGTCTGGCGTACGCATGTTGCACAACGTTCCGCCGAGCAACAGAATTAAATTGGCGCTATCCTTTTCTTTTATATACTCCTCCGCCAGGATGTTTGCGAAACGATCGTAATTAATATCTAGCTCGTATGTCTCGGGAACTACTTTACTACCAAACCATTTAGTAATATTGCGATGAGCGATCTCAAGCATCTCGCTGCTAATGTCCAAAGCCATATAGCGACCCAACAATTTCTTTTCAAGTAGATGCTCAAGCAATCCTTTGACTGGCATAGCGTTCCCTACCCCTACGTCTAGAACGTTTATCCGCCTATACTTGCGAAGTAAATCATCTACGTAGACCTGGTTCTTAGAAAGAAGGTCGACAGTCGCCGTAAATAGATTTGGCTCCTGTTCGCTAGCCAAACGTTGTGTATACCTGTCCCAATTGCCAGCTCCGCCATCGAAATAATTATACTGGCGCGGAATTTCATGGTGAATCTCCAGGTTTGTCACGATGTCGTAAATTTGCGCCTCAGAATACAGCCTATAAAACTCCGGCCGTGGCGACACCACCTTGACTGCACGGCTGTTGCGGTATTTTTTGCGATCCTCGACCAACTGTTTGATTGTTGCGACGTTACGCGCCGTATTGGCAACGTACGACTTGCCGTTTTCTGTATGCAATGTGAGGTCGAGTTTTCCCTGCTTGGCCGCCTCAATCCAGTTAAGAACGGTGCGCAGAGTAATATGGTGCAGTCGGGCAAGTTCGGGATTTTTGAAATAAAGCATGGTTATGTGGATAATCCTGGCGATTTTTTGTTGACACGTTTCATTATTTAAATGTAACATGTCGAAAGCAATCGATTGCTAGTTCAATTCAGCGAGTTCAGTTACTTAAGGTAACACTTCTATTGTAGTTCTTCAAGCCTATTTTAGAAACTTAAGCTAGCTTTTGCGTCTCTTAGCCTACACATACTATGTGGCGGTGTGGCCCGGACATCATTATACGGCCATAATGCCAGAATCGGCAATGCCCATATCACAAAATTACGTCATGGCTCATAAATGGACATGGCCGACGAAGGTATACACAAAAGCCAGAGAAAGCATGTTTACATCATGGTAGAGCAACTGCCCAGCAATGTCCCTGAAAAAAGCCCAACCAAAGTCAAGGCTTTTACTGAGGCGACAATTACGGTCGGACCTGGTCGCGCCCAGTCGCTCGGCTTGGGCGCGTACGATGCGGCGGAGCCAATGCCGTTGTTCGACTTGGCATACGATCCGAACCTGGAAGATTTGATGGGCGCCTCATTAGAGCGTCTTGATATTCCGGGCAAAGCTAAATATATCGCCGTGTACCACTTTCACAATTTCAGCGACAAAACTTGTTGCATAACCGTGCGTCGGCATCGGTAGCTTGTTACACACCGATTCAGCAATACTTTTACCACTTACAGCGTATGAAAGGATTAGAATGAATGGCTATTGTTTCTTGGCCTCATAGTACACGTATTCCATCTTCACTACTTTGCATCATCTGTGACCAGGATCGCTCGCCCGAAGAAATGTCCGCCGGCTTGTGCGATGCCAGCGGCAACCAAGCGTTTGCCTGCAATACACACTTCTGGCTCGGCGGTCAGTTCATAATGGGGTGGGCGACGTTTGCCGCCCGTCAACGAATGCTCCTGCCGCAAAAGGGCAGTGAGCTCCTTTTTAACGAGGGCGGCAATGGCTGGATGCTACGTTGAGCGCCGTACTATAAGTACGAATTCGAGCATATCCTGGGACATCGCCCATCACCTGTACACCAGGCAGCTTCGTGGCGTCGTTGTTGTCGTATCGGATAAGGCCGACGGCCTGCTGGCAGCGCTTACAAAACAGTGGTACAAAATCTTGAGGCAGACCGAGCGGCAAAGGGCCAGCACCTTGAACGCTAGCCGTATTATGGAACTCACCTATGAGATAGCCAGTATGCAGCGCCTACGCTTCAACGTTGGCCTGCTAGACGGGCTAGAGGATGGCGGAGTGTTTCTGATCGCACCAGATCAACTGGAGAACCTGCCGTTCGGTTGTCACACGTTATATATAACATGTGAGTTCGACGAACCGGCCAAATTATCCCTCATGCAAATGATGCCGCCAAGTAGCTTGGTGGTCACCTACGCGTAAGGCTTGCTGAGTCTACCATACTTTCAAACCGCTAAGCGGGTACTTGAAGAAGGTCATCATGAGAAACCCCCGACCTGTAGGGGGTCGAGGGTTCGAACTTGGTCACTTTGGTGGAGCTACAGGGACTCGAACCCTGGACCTCTTCCATGCCATGGAAGCGCTCTAGCCAACTGAGCTACAGCCCCACGAAAACAGACGTAGTATATCGCATCGGTTTTTATTTTTCCAACGGTAATTGCCGCGGGCCGCCATGAAATACCGTGAAGCGCAAAGTATCCGCCCGTTTCTTGGGCGGATACTTGCTTTCGTGCGCGCCCACCCTGCGGCGGGTAGACGAGAGCCATTTGTTTGAGATGGTTTTTGTTCTTAAGCGCCGCTTGCGAGCGCACGAACTAGTTTAAGCATAACCTGCTTGCTCAGCTTGTCAAGGCTTATGCTCTGGAGAATATGCCTTCACGTCGCGTAAAACAGTCGGCTCCCTTGGGCAATCATGGTGTGGAGGGATAGTCACCTGTGTTCCAAATAGGCTTTGAGCAGACGCAGCGCTTTGCCCCGGTGGCTATGTGCGGCAAATTCTTTGTCAGTGAGCTGGGCGTAGGTTTTTTCGAATTCATCAGGTATAAATATGGTATTCCAGCCGAAGCTTTCGCCACGCGGCTCTGGAGTGATTCGACCAACAGCGTCACCGTAAAAAGTTTTGAGCGTGACGCCATCGTATATGGCGTACGTGATGGCGGCGACCGCTTTCTGGTGTTCGAGGCGGGCGGCCAAATCACAGAGTCCGGCAGGCCCCAACTCCTCTAAAAACCACCGAATGAATGTGCCGGGCAAGCGGCCCATGGCCGTAAACGTCAGTGTGACATCTTCGACTAGCACGGGTGCTTTGACAATTTCATAGGCGCGGCGCGCTTTGTCAGCCAGCACAACGTCCGGCTCGAGCGATTGTATTTCCTCAAGGTCAAGTTTGCGATGCTCGACCGGCTGGCCAAGCCACTTGGCCAAAAAATCAGCCTTATACTGGTTGCCGGTAATGAAAACCAAGCGTTGCACTAGTCTTCACCCTTGATTTTATCGCTGAGCTGCCGTAACTCGGCAGAAATAATGTCGAGCACCGTGTCGCGTTTTAGCTTTGCTTCGGTACCGTCGAACCAGACCGAAATCCAGCCGTGGCCGGCAATGACTTCGTTGCTTTCGTTCGTCCATTTGAGATTTGGCTCGTCTTGCAAAATGCGCTTAGCGGCCGCAACTTCCGTGCTATAAAAATCGACATGGTCGATTCCGACTGCATCAGTTGAGCCGGGCCGGCGCTGCATAATTTTTACGACCTCGATGTCGCCTGCGAGCTTGACGTCGCGCAAATGAAACTTGGCAATCCAGCGGCCGTTCATCCAAGTCTCGACGATGTGGCCGGACTGGTCGTGCAGTTCAGCGCACAAGCGGTCATATTCGGTGCGGTCGGCAGTCTTCCAGCCTACTGCTGTTGGCATGAGACCCTCGAAAAATGCTTTATTGCGGCGGCCGCCGACCAGCTTGTGCCACTTGGCGTGATACTGCTCAAGTGCCTCGTTCAGTTCGTCAATCATGGCTGCCCTCCTTTAGAATTTTGAGTAATGCCTGCTCGTTAATCTGTTTCGTGCCGAGTTTTTCGGCTTTTTTGAGTTTGTTGGCGCCGACGTTTTGGCCGACAACTAAATACGAAGTGTCTTTGCCAACCGACGTTTGAAACGTACCACCAAGGCCGCGGATTTTTTCGGCAGCTTCGTCGCGGCTCATGTGCTCAAGCGTGCCGGTAACAACGAAACTTTTGCCATGCAGCGGGCCGCGGGCGCGCGACTGATAGTATGGTTTGACACCTAGCGCCGCGAACTTTTCGAGCAGTGCCCGATTGTCCGGGTCGGCAAACCACGCCAAAATCGATTCGGCTACCACCTCGCCGATGCCTTCAACTTGCAGCAAACCGTCAAGTGTCGCCTGCGCCACATTTTCGAGCGCGCCAAAGTACTCAGCCAAGTCGATCGCCGTTTGCGAACCAACGTGGCGAATGCCGAGTCCATACAAAAAGCGCGGCAATTCCGGAGTCTTGGCAGCCTGCACGGCAGCCACCAGCTTGGCGGCAGAAATTTCGGCGAAACGGTCGAGTTCAAGCACCTGCTCTTTGGTGAGCGTATAGATGTCGGCCAAGTTGTGCACCAATTTGGCGTCAACCAATGCTGCAACATTTTTTTCGCCAAGCGTGTCGATATCGAGCGCGCTTTTGCTGGCAAAATGCTCGAGCGCTTGTTTGAGCAAAAGCTTGGCGGTGGCACCTTTTACGCGGTACACCGCTTCGCCCTCGGGCCGCACAAACGAGAGTTCGGGATACTGGCGCGCCAGCTCACGCTCCATGTTAAACTTTTTAGCTCTTTTCGGCCGTAGTTCGCGCAGTACTTTCGACACCTGTGGAATGATGTCGCCAGCTTTGAAGATGACCACGGTGTCGCCGACCCGGACGTCCTTGCGGGCAATTTCGTCGGCATTGTGCAGACTGGCATGTTGCACCGTGGTGCCGGCGACTTGCACCGGATTGAAAACGGCCACCGGCGTGGCCGCGCCCGTGCGGCCAATGCTCAGCACAATGTCGCGGACGACAGTCGTTGCTTCTTCGGCGGCGTACTTGTAGGCCACGGCGGCGCGTGGCGCTTTGCCCACCACGCCGAGCCGTGCAAAGAGCGCGCGATTGTTCACTTTAATCACCAGTCCGTCGGTGTTAAATGGCAGGCCGTGCCGCTGGACATCCCACTTTTCGGCAAAACGCATAATGTCGTTGAGGCTCGTGAACACGGCCGCCTCGTGATTGGCCGCGATGCCCAAAACTCGCAGCGCTTCGTAAGCGAACATGTTGCTTGGCACTTCGCTGGCGTCATCGCGGATGAGATCGTAGGCCCGGAAGCGCAGCGGCCGGGCGGCCGCTAGCTTGGGATCGAGTTGCCGGATGGTGCCGGCAGCCAGGTTGCGCGGGTTGGCAAAGAGCGGCTTACCCTCGGCTTCGCGTTGTTTGTTGAGCGCCACGAAATCTTTTTTGTACATAACAATCTCGCCACGAATTTCGGTGCGCCCGTGCAGGAACCCCTCGTATTTTGGGTCGGGCCGCAGTTCGAACGGTACGCTGTCGATGGTGGCCACGTTGTTTGTGACATCTTCGCCCACGAAGCCGTCACCGCGCGTCACTGCCCGCACGAACTTTCCGTCCTGGTAGATCAGCGCGCAACCAAAGCCGTCCATTTTAATATCGACGAAAAACTCCAGGCTCTGGTCGGGTGCCAACCTTTCGGTACGCTTTATCCAGGCTTCGGCCTCTTCACGGTTAAAAACGTCGTTGAGGCTGAGCATGCGCGAGCTGTGCCGGACTTGCGTAAAGCCAGGCAACGGTTCGCCGGCAACGCGCTGGGTCGGACTGTCGGGAGTTACGAGTTCTGGATATCGCTCCTCGAGCTGCGCAAGTTCATGCTTGAGCGAATCGGCTGCGGCCTCGCTCATGATAGATTCGTCGAGGACGTGATAGTGATAGCGATAGTCGTTGATGAGGCTGCGGAGTCTAGCGACGCGCTCTCGGGCCTGCACTATGCCAGCCTTTGTCATAGCAGCGCCCTGTAAAGCAAATACATGTAGCTATGGAAAATCGCGAGGCCAATCATTCCAAGCGCAAAGAATATCCACACGGCCGCAGGAGCCAGAAACAATACGACCGGAAGCATCAAGATACTCGCCCCCATAAGTAAAACGACCGGCAAAAACAAAAGCTTGCGCATGACCGACCATCGCCGGTACAACACCAGCTGCCGAGCTGACCTAAGCGCTTTCATAGGTGTCATATCCGGCAATGTCGCTATATAAAGCGCGAAGAACGAAGAACAAATCATGTATAGAGATAGCAGCGCTAGCAAAAAGAACACAAATGCCCACGCCACTTTCTCTACGGCAAGAACAGCAATGCCCCCACTCACCACCGTACTATATAAAAAAGCACCGACGATGAACGGGAGAAGCTGGATACCAATGACGGCCAAAACCAGAATAAAAGGAATCAACGGATATATTCCCCGATAATAACTGTCGCGGGCACGTACCGGCTTGCCGGCGTGTACTTGGCGCAGCGTCCAGATAATAGCCAGGCTGCCAATCAGCAAGAAGAGCACCTGGTAGGTACCAGCCGTAGAGCTATTGGTATTGCCTGAGTTTCCGAGCAAATCGCCGAGCAAGGCGGCACCGTTGCCAAAAGTCAGTCCTTGGCCCGATGAGTTAGCCTTGATATTTGACTGAGCAGTTGAGATGTCGCCAGTACCGCCGATCCCCGTCACGAATATAATGTTCAGCACACCGTACACCAGCACAACGACAAGAAACAACCTCCAATGCTGCGCCAAAACTTTGACCGATCTGCCGAGCAGCCGGAATGAGCCAGGCAGCTTTGGAACGGCAGGCTTTATGCGTTTGTGCAGACGAAAGCTGCGATATTTTGGCGTTTTAAGCCGGCGGTCGATTGCGGACGCAGGTTTTGGACTCGATGCGGCTGCTTTTTTCGGCTTTTTTATACCAGCAGGTTTGGCGACAGTTTTTTTGGCCATTTATGCGTGCCTTCCCATGTCGCGCAGCCGGCGAATACGTTCTTGAATCGGCGGATGAGTGCTGAACAGACTGGAAATGCTATGGCTGCGCAGCGGATTAGCAAAAAAGAAATGTGCGGTCGAAGTGTTTTGACGGCGCATTATGCTGCCCGTACGCTCGATTTTTTCCAGCGCGCTGACCAGACCTTCCGGATAGCGTGTGGTGAGGGCGCCGGTGGCGTCAGCCAAAAATTCACGCTTGCGGGAAATCGCCAGCTGAATCATCGTGGCAACAATTGGGGCGATGATAGCCGCAACGATGCCGAGAAGCATAATGGCCTGATTGTTTTCTTCGCGGTCGCCGCTCCGGAACCAGGTCATGCGCAAAATGATGTCAGCAATAATCGAGATGACTGCTGATAAGGCAAAGGCGATCATGCTCACCCGAATGTCGTAGTTTTTGACGTGCCCAAGCTCGTGCGCGAACACACCTTGCAACTCATCGTCGGCCATAATTTCGAGCAGTCCGCTGGTGGCACAGACTGCGGCGTGGTTCGGATCACGGCCGGTTGCAAACGCGTTCGGCGCCGGATCGTTAATTATAAAGACGCGCGGCATGGGCAGGCCGTCGGTGATGGCCAGGTTCTCAACAATACGCCACAGCCGCGGGTTATCGCCCTTTTGAACTTCCCGGGCACCGTTGAGCGCTAGCGACATCCGGCTGCCAGCAAAATAACTGATCGCGGCGTAGCACAGCGCACCGATCAATACTGCGATCGTCAAATCCTGGCTGCCGGCGTAGGCGCCGAATAGCCACGCCAGGCCGCCGGCCAGTACCATGAAAAAGAACATGATGAACACGGTTTTTCGTTTATTGCTTGCAATTTCACTGTACATGATCCGAAAATTCCCTTGCGTTTATATTACTGCAAGGCTTGCCGCAGACGCCACCTTAAAATTGCACGTTGACAGGCTGAGCGGCTTGGGCAGCTTCGGCTTCGTCAAGTTCGAAGAACGGCTTGTCCTGCTTAAAGCCCAGGCCTTTCGCGAAGATATTGGTCGGGAAGGTTTTGCGCTTGGTATTAAAATCACGCGCTACGCCGTTGTAAAAGCGGCGAGCTGCCTGGATTTTGTCTTCGGTGTCGGTCAGTTCGTCTTGGAGCGATTGAAAATTTTCGCTGGCCTTTAGCTGCGGGTAGTTTTCGGCAACCGCAAATAAACTTTTCAGTGTTTGCGAGAATTGGTTTTCGGCCTTGGCGGTTTCTTCGACGCCCTGAGCATTGAGTGCATTGGCGCGGGCAGCAGTCACGTCTTCGAATACTGATTTTTCGTGAGTGGCGTAGCCTTTGACCGTGTTAACTAGATTCGGAATCAAGTCGTAGCGGCGCTTTAGCTGCACCGTAATGTCGCTCCAAGCCTCTTGTGCCCGGACGTTCAGTTTGACCAACCCGTTATACATTGCCCCGAAAATGAGCAGCAACAGCACGACGACTAATGCAACGATAATCCATATTGACATGTCTTAGCTCCTTATATCTGTCACCTTTCAGTATAGCAGTAACCCAGGCATTTGAGGATAGGATTCTGCCATAAACCGACATCTTCTATAAAAGCACGGAACGAAATCGTTGTATGATAGATAGGCATGAATAGACAACGGCGGCGGCAACGTGCTGGGGGCAAGCGGACAAGCCTGCTTATTACAGCGTTGGTTGTATGCGTAAGTGCCGGGGCTGCCAACTACCTGCGGCCTTTACCCGCCATTGCGGTGAGCCGGACGGCAGTCAGTGCCAGCCCCTCCACGGACAGTCAACTGACTTGGCCGGCAACTGGCGAAGCAGCCATTGGCGCACAAGGTTTCGGTCTGCTGGCCGAGAGCGGGCAAAATAGGCCGATGCCGACCGCCAGCGTTGCAAAAATCATCACGGCCGTGGCGATCTTGGAGCAAAAACCGCTCGAGCTCGGCCAGCAAGGGCCTGGACTCACCATGAGCGCCAATGACGTAGCAATTTACCAAAAGTACGCGGGCGAAGGCGGTTCTGTTGTGCCGGTCGCTGCTGACGAACAACTGACTGAATACGAAATGCTACAGGCGATGCTGCTGCCGAGCGCCAACAATGTCGCGGACTCAGCTGCCATCTGGACGTTCGGCTCTTTGACAAATTATATTACCTACGCCAACCAGATGCTTCAGCGGCTCGGACTCACGCATACTGTTGTATCCGACGACGCCAGCGGTTTTTTGCCGCACACTACCAGTACCGCTAATGATCTGGTACAGTTGGGGCAAATCACTCTGCAGAATCCAGTGCTGGCCCAGATTGTCGCGCAGCTACAAGCCGACTTGCCGATAGCTGGCACGGTACACAACGTCGATGCGTTGCTAGGCACGGCCGGTATTATCGGCATCAAGACGGGCAATACCGACCAGGCCGGCGGATGTTTTTTGTTCGCGGCAACCTACGCCCCGGTCTCTAATCACATCGTCACTATCGTGGGAGCGGTGATGGGTGCGCCGGATTTAGGCGCAGCATTGCAAGAGTCGCTGCCGCTGCTTGCCTCGGCGAAACAAAACTTACGGGTGCAGACCTTTGCCCAAGCCGGCCAAGTCATTGCCAGCTACAAGGCACCGTGGGGTGGGACGACGCGGGTCGTATCAACGGAAAACATTTCAGCAATCGTCTGGAGTGGAACACCCGTCAAGCCGATAGTCAGTCTTTCGAGCGCGCCATCGGCGATCACCAAAAATCAACGAGTCGGCACTATGACCGTGTACGCTGGCAACAGCTCCAGCTCGCATGCCCTGGTAACGACTGTCGCCATTCCGCCGCCGAGCTGGCACTGGCGTCTTTTTCGCAATCCGTTTTAACTCCCGCATGACCAGACCAAACAAAAACAGCCGCCGGAAGACAACTGTTCTGGTGGGTGATGAGGGACTCGAACCCCCGACCCTCTCGGTGTAAACGAGATGCTCTAGCCAACTGAGCTAATCACCCAGAAAATACCAGTGTATTGTACAGTAAAGCCGTGACTTCTACAAGAGAAGCACGCCAAAAGATATTAATAATTGAGTGATGGACCCAAACTTGGTATAGTTGAACGGCATAATAAGGGTTGTATATATTAAGTTAGGAGGCAGTATGGCCGGAGCGTTGATTGAAACAGGTGGATTATACCTAAACCAAGAAGTCCGCGTGCTGCATGCCGACGGCCTTGAGAACGAGCTGGCGGGCCGTTTCGACCAGGCGCAGGAATCGTTTAGGGCGGCCCAGGAAGCACTCACCGAAGATGCCCCGACTACCGATAGAGACGTGCAAGAAGCCCGCATTATTCGCGATAGCGGCTTTACTGACGTACGCGCAGCCATCACAACCAGCGACGTAGCGCTCCTGGAGCAAGCGCGCACTACGATCTTAGACTCGCTCGCCTTAACCGAAGGGGTTATTGACGCTCCGCAACTCTCGCTTGTGCATTCGCCCAAAGGTTACCGAGAATATAACGCCGCATGGCGCGCAATTTATGCCGAGCACGGTGCAACGCAGAACTTACTAGGGCGCATCGGCACCGTCAGCTCTGTAATGCGTGAGGTGGATATGCGCCGGGGCGTTGAGTCAGCCGAACGTATAGGCCTAGACAGAACTTCACAATTCTACGAAGATGCGCACTTCTATCACAGCCGCGGCAGTAATGGGTACTACCGCGTCGCTAATGCTATGACGGCTGCCAGAAACGAACGGCTCCGTGGCAACCTGGGCCTAACTGGTCTGTGGATAGCACGAGCGGCATTGGGCGTGGGGTGGACACTTGCACACGATCCGAAACATTTCTTTGCTACGGCTCGGACTGGCAGCAAAAGGCTCGGCTCCCTTCGCAGCCCGGATAGCGCCGCAAGCTCCGTGCTAGTCAGACCGTAGACCTATTTGGGACAGCCCGGAATCAATAAAAGCCTGATAAAAAGCGTCTATTTAAATGCGCACCATTGACCTGTCGCGGAACAATTAAAGCCAGTGTCTTAAATTATGTACGAAAAATTACGTCCGCTCGACTTACGTCCAGAACCTGATATTACAAGTCGACAAGTTCACCTCCCTTAACTGTATAGATCGATACGTCGCCAAGGTATGGATCCGGCCGTGGCTCACCAACAGCTTGGGCGCCTAAGATAAGTTCGTTAAGAATTTCACCAGCCTGATCTCGGTCAAGCCGCTTAAACTCAAGCATCCGCTGACCGGCATGCGAGTTATATCCCAAGCGAAATGGAATCAACTCATTAGTTCTGATGTCACGCGCGACATAATCTCCTCCCACTTCGGTTCGGCGAACGCCGTTATGGTCTTCTTCGTAGATCACTTTATGAAGGAGTTGGATAGGCGGCGGATCATGTCTGTCCATCATAACTACCGCCCAGTGCTTCATCGCCTGAGCAATCGTACCATCTTCGCGCGTTTTAATTATGCCTGCATATGGACGGCTCACAAATGTAATGACCTGATCACCTGGCATATGCCTGGTCTTCACAGTCATATTCCTAAGCCTCGAATCCGAAGAAGTTTTGAGGCAAGCGTTCAATTCGGTCGGATCCATATACGGTGAAGCATCCCTGTAATCCGACACCGGATCGTCTGAAAGTGTTTTGAAAATATGTCTATAGGCCAGATCTTGATGTTCCTCCGCGTTAAGTTTTGTAGTAACTTCTGCGGTATCTTCCGGTGGTATACCGGGAAACCACAGAGTGGGCACTCTGTCACGGGCATCCGAAAATTCTATCTTCATACCCACAGCGTTAAATACTGGCTCAAAGCCGAGCCTGGCGTAAAAGCCCTGGGCCAATGTCGACCGTAGGTCAGACTCTTTGTCGGCATCAACCAGTAGCTCGACATTTTGGCAACGCTCCAGCTTCAATAGCCTGAGTGCATCTAGTGTAAGGGCTGTAGCGATTTTCCTATGCCGGAAATTTTCCCGGACCGCAAGCCTGGCTACCATGGCCCAAGGATTATTTATAAGCGTCGTTGTGCCGACCATTGATACGTCGCCGACGTTGGGCGCCTGCTCGGTCCCGTAATCTGCCTTAAGAATAGCGTGCGGTCGTAAATCCGTTAATGCCCAGAGCGTTTCCAGCGATTCTTGTACCGGGTCAAAGGCCGCACCCCTGCACTGGACGTAGGAATCATAATCTTGAGGCAGTCTAATAGGGGCGATTTTTATGAAGTATTCATCTTGACTATTTACACTCGGAGATATCTCAGCCACACTTATCTAACCTTTTGGTGATACATTATACCATAGACCTAGAAATAAAGCCAGCTATTGCCTTCCTCAATTTCTGGATCGAGTAACTCAAAGAGAGTATTATGTTAGGCAGCCAAAAGTGTCATAGGACTGGGGCTTGGTAAGGTAGGTTTGATGATGCCGACTTGTGAGTCGAATCGAGAAGGGGGCGACGCGCAGGCGCAACCTTTTGAAGTGACCCAGACGTCTGAGTTGGATGAAGAGATCCGTCGCTTTTTCCAGCACGAGATGCCGATTGATGTCCGGGAAGAACGTCTCGGGCAGCATCTGATTGAAAAACCGTGGGAGGGCGAGCAGTGGCTTGGCAGTTTGGCGAGCCGCTTTGTGCCAACCACAACGACGGCCAGCCTTATCACATCGAAGACCGCCTCATCCATGATCGCGAGGAACTCATCGAAGGTAGTGCCGCCGACTTTATGCGTTGCCTCCGCTCAGTGCTCCACAAAGCATGGGATGAGACATTGCTGGCTGTTACCGATCCGAAACATCACTACTATCCAGTGTGGGAGTGCCTTGAAGCGGCGCATGATGCGCACAAGAGTGCGTATGATCGCCTCCGTGGCTTTGGTACGAAAGATTTGTGCTATCGACTGACAGAAGAGAATGCCCTCGTTGCTTTGAATTATTAACACATCTTCGTATGGAATATGCCGAGGAGTGCGCTACTCGTGGCAGCAAACCATCGGCTCGAGGGGTAACTTTGAGCGCTATCATGAGTGCGGATCGAATCGGATGGTCGGCTTCAGCAAATAGCAAAAGTATAGGCAGGCACATTACATCCAACCGTTTGGCCGGACACTTTCCGGAGATTGAAGCGACTCCGGTTGACGCATTGTCGACACGGTTCGTCAACCGTAAGAAACTTGTCGCTGCCGCCAGGAACGCCCCACACGCTTTTAGGTATAACCATCCCTCGGTTGCTGAGGGCCCGTGGCCTGTCGGGCGTCTTTGTCCGGCAGTGCCTTGGCAAATGCCTCTCGCTGATGGCCTGGCTAGTATTGAGCGTTTTGATCGCTACTTGACGGCATTCGAGAGACGCGACTGGCCGGATCATCTTAAAGACGCACCCCAGGAGCTGGATGGTAGCCTGTTCAGCCGGGTGACGCTCCTTTTGCAAATAGGGGCTGTGGTTGGGCATGAAACAATATTTAAAGAATGGGTCCAATCTGAATCGCAAAATTCCCATCTTAATCATAATTGCGGTAGCTGTAGCCGACGATCAGTTTTTTAGATTACGGATAATACGGCCGTTAATTTTTTGTTGCCTGCGTGTAAAACTACGGCCATGACTCATGAATATAGCCCCTCAGTGTGAAGTACTAACTCCGGAACTTTTCTTGACAACGTTAGTACACGTAAGTACAATAGCTATATGATACAAGCAATTGTTACAAAAAATGGCAACTCATATGCACTTCGTGTTCCTAAGCGTTATATTGATGATAATCACCTAAAACTTGGTGATGTAGTAGTTGTGGAAGAGCCACTAGTTAAACAAAAAGAGGCACTTACTGCTCTTATAGCCCAGGGTAAGAAACGAGGGCAGATTAAGGCCATATCAGATCCTACTGTATGGCAACGTAAACAGCGACAGTCCAGTGACCCATGGGAAGAAGTAAAGCGTGATTCTGGTCGACAGTAACGTAGTCATCTATCTCCGTGATCCGCAGTGGAGTGAGAGAATCGTGAACCATCTTAGTGGGGAGGGTCTACATACCTGTAACGTGATTATTGCAGAAGTGCTTGGATTTAGAGGCCTAGAAGATATTGATGCCCATCATTTTGAGCAGTTGTTTGCCACAATGACGAATCACCCATTTAGTGCCGCAGTTAGGGATAAAGTAGTTGAATTGCGAAAAACGATCGCCATCCAGCTACCCGATGCGATTATTGCAGCGACTGCGATCACTAATAAACTTACGCTCTGGACCCATAACATTGATGATTTTAAAGCCATTCCTGGGCTTAACCTGTTTGACCCACTCGTAACGTGATCGTTACTATTTATCCAGTAGTGTCCTACGATAATCCGCATTGGTCTACATTTAATATGTGCGACTAACAGAAGCTCAAATTAAGACACTCTGTGCGTCTTGGAAACAGGAGGCTAGTCAAGGCCAGGGGGTTGCCGTTGGCAACAAGAGTGAGCAATACAGGCTACAACTGACTTCGATGATGTTTCACGACAGGTTGATTAAGTGCGCCAGCTAAGACCGTTGAACCCTACATTTACGTAGGTGCTTATTTTTTCTGTAGAACTCTCCACGATGACCTACTTTTATAATAAACTCAGTTACAGTCTCATGCTCGACTACATAGAGAATTCTGTAGTCGCCTTGCCTTAGTCTCTATTCCTCTCGGCCCTTAAGCCGTACGGCACCCTCTGTCTGGAAACGGGTTATCTGCAAGGCCCTCTATACGTTTAACGATCTTAGTCACATTGGTCTTGGGGATAGAAGGCAAATCCTTTTTTGCGAACGCTTTTGCTGACCTCTATTTTATACGAGGCCATCTTTTTTGATCGCGTTTAAGAAATCTTCAAGCGATTCGGTAGGTTCATTGCGCTGAGCATCTATTGCCTCAACATCTTCCAGATCTTCAGCTATAGCGCTAGCAATAACCCTATCGACGTACTCTGACATGGTTTGATCGGTGTCAATAACACGCCTTTTCAGGGCGCGCCGAACACTAGGACTAAAGTAAATAGTGGTTTTGGTGTCATCGTTGCTCATACATACATTATAGCGCCTAGACGTTTAGACGTCATTATGTCAACTCCTCACTTGGACGTCTTTCATCGTCTATTCTCGTCGATCTCTGATAGATATACTCCACGGCTTATCATCATGGAGTATTTTCGTTATAGTTGTTTATTCAACTACATGGTGCGGACGAGAGGACTTGAACCTCCACGAGTTGCCTCACTACCACCTCAAAGTAGCGCGTCTACCGATTCCGCCACGTCCGCGCAGCTGCCCTAATCTCAGGCTCAGTTTAGAAAGAACCTTGCTATCTTATCTGTTTTCAGCAAAAAACTCAAGGTCTTAACTTAGGCGGATTCTGTCGTGCTTGGAGGCGGAAGTCGAGATACCATGCAGCTCTTTTGACAATATGCGTTTAGAGTGGACCGTTAAAGGAGCCTTGCGTGTCAGAAGCTCTGACGACCTGGCGCATGCAGCTGATTGGGCCAAACAGGATCATCGGCCTCACGCCTGAGCCGCAAAATTTCCGTTTTGCCGGCCGTGATACGTAGCGGCACCACTTTTATAATTGGCGCAGCCACTAGTCGAACAATCTGATGAAAAATAGCAAACGGCAGAAACCCGGCTCCCAGCCTGGAAAGCAGATTTACGGCTTGCGTAACTTCTTGCGTGGAAAGTCCATCGTGACTCCGGGGGTATTCATACTCGAACTATACCATAACCTTCTCGTTGAGGCTGGTTACACGTTACGAGTGAGGCATGTGGTCGTGCAGGTGATCAAGTGTGTAGGTTTGGCGCAGCAGCGGCTTGACTTGGTCGAAGCTGACATTGATCTTGACGCCGGGGTTCATGGTGCCGTATGGGTCGAAAATTTGCTTCACCTTTTGGAATAAGGTGTATATTTCCGGGCCATAGAGTTTTTCGAGGTAGGGGCCACGCAGCCGGCCGTCGTTGTGCTCGCCACTGGTGCTGCCACCTAAGCCAATGACCAAATTGTAGTAGTCATCAACCAGGCGGAAAACTTTTTGGCGGTCGCCAACTTGGGCCAAATCCAAAAACGGCTGCATGTGGAGGTTGGCGTCGCCGGCGTGCCCCCAAACTGCGGCATGCAGGTGTTGTTTGGCGAACAATTGGTACACGCCGTCCAGGTACTCACTGAACTTTCCAATCGGCACCACGCCGTCTTCGATGATTGGCACAGCCTTGAGGTTGCCCTCGCTGTGCGCAACGACTGTTGCCGAGGAATGGCGGATTTTCCACAGCTGCTCTTTCTGCAACGGGTCGGTTTCGAGCCGGTGGCTTTTGGCGTGCTTTTCGAAAATTTTGCGGGCTTTTTTGAGCAATTTCTTTTGGGCGCGCTCATTAGCAGTGTCGAATTCAACCAACAGGGTCACGCGCGGAAACGGCTTTTCGACAATGCCCTTCAACTGATTTGCATTGAGTTTATCCACAAGATCAAGCAGCTGGTCGTCCACCATTTCGATGGCACTTGGCAGTTCTGGCAAAACGCGAAATTCCAACACTGCGGCCTGTGCGTCCTGAATGGAGTCAAAAAAACCAGCGAACAGTGCCGTATCAGCATTATACTGCTCGGTGTCAAACGTAACTTCGGTGATAATACCCAGCGTTCCTTGCGACCCTACCAGCAGCGGCGTCAGATCGAATGAGCCATCTTTGCGCCGTACCTGCGCGAGCGCATAGCCAGCCGAGTTTTTGGTGACGCTTAGCACAGATTTTTCGAGCAAATCCTGATTTTCCTCAAGCAAAGCATCGAGCGCGCGGTACACCTCGCCCTCGAAGGTCGACAGGCCGAGTTTTTTGCTGAGATCACGCTTGTTCAAACGGCCAGTTTCGATGAGTTCGCCGTTTGCGAGTACCACGTGCAGGCCGCGGACATATCCACGCGTATCGCCATACTTGAAGGTTTTCTCGCCACTAGCATTGTTGGCTACGGCACCCCCGATGGTGCAGTATTCAAGCGAGGCCGGGAACGGCGGCAAAAATCGGTCATGGGTGTGCAAAGCTTGTTGTAGCTTGCCATAGTTGGCGCCTGGCTCAGCGGCGACAACGCCGGTTTTATCGTCAAGCTCAAGCACGCGGTTCATGTGTGCCGGAAACGCCAATATGATGCCGCTGCCCAGCGCCGCACCTGCCTGGTCGGTGCCGGCACCGCGAGCGGTCATAGGAATAATACGTCCGCGCTCGGCTAGCTGCCAGGTAAAACGAGCCGTCTTGCGCACGTCGTTCTCATTGCGAGGATACACGATCAACAGCGGTGTCAGCGTCAGCACACTGCCATCGGTAGAAAAGTAGCGCCGGGCGTCCGCAGAAACCGTAACCTCACCCATTAAATGCTCTTGTAAATAGTGCGCAACTTTACTCATTGCTTGTCGTTACCCAGTCTCGTCATTACTTAGCTATGATAGCACAACCGGCAACCAACGGCTTGTGCTGTATCGCAGAATCAACAGCCGGTCAGTTACCTAACAGGTTATTCGGCAGTCACCGTCAGCTGGCCTGCAACTTGTTCGAGCGGCGCCAGCATGGCCGCCGTCGGACTGCTGCCCTTCATGCTGCAAGCAACGGCCACAATGGCGCGCAAACCGTTCTTTAAGATGTCAACGCTCTGCACGCCAGTGGCGTATTCGCCGCTGACCGAGTATTCGTATTGAAACGTTGGCATACTGTACACTTTGCTGCTGTTGGCAGTGTCCTTAAAGGTGCGCGCCTGCACAGCGGCCGGTGTCGAAGCAATTGCGCCTTTGTTCTTAGCCTGTTGTAGAGTGTCGTTTACCACGTCGGTAATACTGTTGCCCGGGTCGATTGCGGCGGTGGCGGTGCCAAACGTTAGCGCGCAACTTTGGTCGGCGGTAGTGTATTCGGATGCGTTCGGATTACTGGCAATGTCAACCTTGGTCAGTCCCTCCACCGCGCTGGCCGAAGCTACAAATTTCATATTGTTAAGTGTGCCCAAATCGGTGGCGTTGGCCGCCTTGCTGTTAGAGGCGGCATTATTGACAGCGTTTTTAACTGATGCGTTCTGGCTATGGTTTTTGAAGGCTTTGTACCCAAAGTAGCCGCCTATCCCTAGGACCAACACAATAACGACCAGCAAAACGAGCTTGGCGGCTTTTCCTTTGGCGGGGCTCGGCGGCATGAGCGGCGGCTGCGGTCCAGCAGCCATGTCCGGCCCAGTAGCCGGCGATTGCGGCTCACCAAATGGTTCTTGTGGCGCAGGCTGCACGCCCAGGGGCGGCGTTGGCTCCGCTGGCGGCACAAAGGAAGAAGGCATCTCCACACTTTGCGGCGGTTGTTGCGATTGCGCAGACGGTGCCGCGTCGGAATTCGCAAGCACGTCAGAGTCCGGTGATGAAGACGGTAGCGTGTCCGGTGCGTCATCAAACCCGTTTCCCCCGGTCGCGGTTTCGGTTGCCTGGGTGTCTGTTACAGCCGCGCCGCCCAACGCTTTGTCCTGTGATGGAACCCAAGGTGTTGGCCGCGACGGTTCTGGATTATTGCCAGCCGGGCTTACCGGATTTGGGGGTGCTTGATCTTCTGGAGTCATTGTTCCTCGCTTGTAATTTATGCTTAATGCTTCCATGCTATTGTAGCATAAGCGTTGTCACGGCGACGCGCCATGCCTTCCGGATACGGGAAGTCCGTGCTTACACGAAAACGCTCCTTAGCGGTAATTTCAGCTCTGCCTAAACTAGATAGATGGTTTCTTTAACGTTTTCTTCATCGTGTGGTCAGGCATGGAGACCTTCAGGCCCTTTCTGCTGCACGCCTTAAGATTGTTTATAGAAAAGGTAGCTTATCCGCAACGTTAAGAATCCGACTTTCAGGATGATGCAAGGCAATGCTGTAAGGTTGCTAGTTTTGCGGCAAAGCCTGCATCAACTCAAAGAAATATTTTGTCTCGCCGGTTTCAAAGTACTTGTACCAAGCCTCGAGTGCCATAGCTGAAAAAACGCCGAGTCGTTCAATGATATACCGTGCCCATAATAATGAGCCAGCTGAACTGGCCGTGACGAGATTCGTATCAGCAACCGCCCGTTCCTCCTTATAACGCGCTTGACCTTTGTAGCCCTTGAAATACGACCTATCCTTGAATAAATCGCTCGTGAGTTCCGGGTATTGCGAGGCGTTACTTGTATGTGCGCGATTGTCGAAAAGACCGGCAAGAGCAAGTGGAGCCGTTGCGCCGCAAATTGCAGCTACAATAACGCTGGCATCGAGCAGCTCATCGGCTTTGTGGACAATAGCTTCGTGTTTTTGGTCAGACCAGGTATCGGCGCCGACGAGCAGAAGGGCGGCAGTGTTTTCAGGGGTAATTTCTTCTGGCGTAACTTCTGGCACAATGGTTGTACCGCCCATTGTCTTGACGGGGGCCTTGGTAGCACCCACAGTTTTGACAGGGATATTCTGGCCTTTTTCTTTAAAAAATCGGCCGCTATTGAGTTCGGCCGTAATATAGCCTGGTTCCCAGTCGGATAAAGTGTCGAGTACATAGAGGTATACTGTTTTCATATTTTTCTCCTTCACATACTCATTATGACATGAATTACATCTGAATAATAAGCAGCTTTCTCTAAGCTTGGTGAGTCAGGGACCCGGAATAACAGATAGAAATTGGATTAGATCATGATGCGCCCCATTGATCTGTCGTGGAACCCATTAAGGCCAGCGTTATTCTCGTACGAAAAATTGGTGCAGCTTGGCTTCACTTTTCGTGATGAGGAATCATAGTCGTCCAGCTGCCACCATGATCCACTTCCTATTGTGCATGCTCTATCTGAAGCATTGCGCCAACCACATCCGGGAATCGGTTTATAAAAGCGTCCACGCGGTAGTCATCAAAATCCTGTCTTTGTCGTATGCCGCTCTCTAGGCTTGCAACAAAACGAAGCCCTGCTTTATTCGATGCTTGTGCATCACTTGGCGAGTCACCAACGTACACACTGTTCGGGCCGGAGATCGTGAGCCAGTAATAACTAACTCATTAAAGGCTCGCGGGTCGGGCTTATGATATTGCATATTGTCCTTGTAGTAGAAGGCCACAACCCGTGAAGCAGCGAAACATCATGAGTTACTAAAAACTAAATCTTCTGCAACACACTCAACAGCGACTGTCTTTGCCTTATTTATGAACTTCTTGTCGTAGCTAAATAATCGGTCAACACCTGCATCGATCATGAGCTGCAACAAGAGCGCATCGTTAATGCCCATACTCAACTGCTCGCTAAGGGCAGCATACCTCTCGGCGAAACCAAGTTCTGCAGAGGGTTCAATCAGTGTAAGGTCAGGTATTCGGCCAATTTCTTCGACCACTTCACTAGGTTTTATGCCGCTTTGTTGGATTTTTTGAACTACATGAAGGACTTCCTCAATCACATGGTGGGAAGTGCACAAGGAAACACCTTCATGCAATAATCGTTGAATCAATGTGACGGTTTTCTCATAAGGCTCACTCGTTTCGTCTAAAGCGTACACCAAAACGTTGGCGTCTAAAAATACTGGCGAATTAGTCGTCATACTTGTTATCTGCCAGCTCGTTCAGATATTCAGGAGTAAGCAATTGTTTGCTATGGGCCTGCAGTCGCAGGTTGCCACCTTTAAATTGCCGATGCACTGCTTTAGTGTTTGAGAATGGCTCTAAACGCGCAATCGGCTTACCCGCTTTGCCAATAATAATGCGCTCTCCCTGAGCTGCTCGCTCTAGGAGTTTAGAAAAGTTTGTCTTGGCTTCGTGGACATTGATTACATTCATATTATTAGTCTACTTGACTAAGTTAGTCATGTCAATAACTTTAGCTAAAGCTTATATATAACTCTATTTCTAACGCTCCATTCTGGAACATTTTTGACCTATAAAACCATCACGGTGCGCCACCTCGACTCTTCGTGGAACCGGGTCGAAGTTTGGGTGCTGGAAGTCTCTAGTTTTTGCTTGCTTCTGCTCACATGTTGCGCATACTATTAAAAACAATATGTCTGAATGTATCACCACTGGCGAAGCTATGCTACGCCTATCTGAAGAGTCCCAGGGGTACAGCATGCTGGAGTGGTACCATGACCGGTGGCAAGGTTTGGGCCAAATAGCAATCCAAATGCCGAGGAATGTGCCGCCAGATGCTAATCGCTCATTCGTATTGGCATCTGCCGGTGTACCTGAAGAGCAAGCGCAACAGATACTGGGACTGCCTCGCCAACCATTAGACAGTTTTCGCGGACTCGCATATGATATTATCAATGACGATCCTTCTACTGCCTACGATTGTTGTCGGGATATAGGACCTTTTATTACACACGCGTTCGCAAAGCGTATATACAGATTATACGGCGAACGGATAAGGGCCCGTGATCCGAAATCACAATTTCGAGAAGGAACTATACGCACCTTATATAGTGCTGCAGCCGGACTAAGTCCGAAGGAGACGGCAGACATATTCAATGTGACTCTTCGCAAAGTTCAAAGTGAGCGTGAGGCACTTATTGAAGAGTGGGGGGCGCAAAGCATAGGCAATGCGGTGCTTATTGGCCACTTATGTGGCGCCCTCAACCCCAGACGACTGCAGGCTTTTGCCAAAACCCCTTCTCCCCTCAGTTTGCCTAGAGAAGAAAAGCCAGCCTTTAGTTACCTCTCTCGGGCAAGCCGAATCCAGGGAAACTGCCCTGTGCTCTTCTCTGAGGTCGGAGTTGAAGGCAATATAGAATGTATGCAGCTCGATGCCGAAAAGCTCGATTCATATAAACCTCCGTTGGTGGCACTTAGACAAGAGGCGTTTGGCGAGTCAAAAGTAGAAGCGAAAGCATGGATTGAAAGCACGCAGAAGCAGCCAGGTTTTAATACATTCATGTTACTTAAAAAAAATAGGGTTATCGGTGCTCAAATGTCTTACACGCCGTCTTTTTATGAACTCCCCCAGAGCCTGCAAAGTTACCTGGCGAATCACATACACAACCCGCACCAGCGGACGATTGTCTACGGCAACAGCCTTATAATACACCCCGACTTTCGTGGAGAAAGGCTGGCAGTAGGTCTCCGGCTTATCTCTGGAGACTATGCCTACGAGAGGTACTCTTTTGGCGGCGCTCTTCTTGTCAGCCGGATTAAGATTGGCAACAAGGCCTCAGAATATTCTGCTCGGTCGGCAGGCCATAAGCCAGCAGGAGCTTTATATTTTCCAGACATATCCCATGACGGCTGGCAGTATTGGTATCGCGAAGTGCCGCCTATTATCATTCGTCCTTTTTCTAGACCATTTGACAGTGGCCCTATACAATAAACGCAAACGTGATGTCCTTAGGTGGCATGTTGAGCAAGCTATATTAAACGGTTACGAAATAGCCACTTCTGCCCGTTTGATACCAGTAAGCCAAGATGCCGTATGTACTGTTTCCGATGCGTGAATCATGTAACCAAGCGCCATCTCAGGGTCGTCAAGCGTGACCCTGTTTGCCGTGAGTCCGCTCGATCTAGTAATAGGCCGAGGATCGATCTGCAACAGGTCGCGTGGTATTCCAAAATCGCCAGCTAGCTGCAACATGCCGTCAAGCCTCAACGTTGGAACGTTAGCGGTTAAACTAAATCCTTCCTTTACTGCGGTCTTTAGCATACTATGAGCGGCCATTTGGCCAAGAGTTGTCATAATATCCTTCTCATTTGCGCGATTTTGCGCATCTTCTGGTGAAAAATTCGGATGAGGTACGTTCCGGCTCAATTGTATAGGTGGCATAACCTGCGCAAAGATATTTGTTGCGGGTAAGTCTGGAGCTGGCTCATTGGCATTAGCACAAGGTTCTTGAGGTGTGTCGTCAAAAAAATGGGCACTGTATACCTCGGTTATCTCTTGCTCCGTTGGATCGAGAGCAACAGTGGCCATAAACCAAGCGCTGGATCTGGGGCGCATAATGACGCGGATTCGTTCTGCTACATAGTCTGTCGCACCTTGGTCTCCCAAGCGCTGCCGTATGTCCGGAAGAACCGTAAAGCCGGGATAGCCATTATCTGTGAAACCAGCGCGTACTAGTGATTCGATGTTTAGCGCTTCAATCAGGCCTTGTCCTTCTTCGTCAGCCGGAGCGACAATAACACCGGTCGGGCCGCCAATCTCGGCTTGATAGGGGAAATCGGTATATATATCAGCGTGAAGTTTATCTAAATCGGGCATGGTTTAATTTTAACCTGCAAGTCTGAAGAGCGTCAACAAAAAACTTTTCATTGCACCAGATCAATCAATATATCGTGGAACCAAAGCTATAGCAGCATTTTAGTAATGTATGAAAAGCTAGTTGACTTTGCCTTACTGACCTTGACGGTCGACCATCGCCAACAACTCATCCCGAACCAGTGGAATCTCAAGGGCACCATCAGCTGAGCCAAAATGCCCAAACCCATGCTCTAGCAAAGGCTTTGCGCCCAGTTTACCTGCGAACAGGTCAAGTTGTGCAGCATCAACCGCAAGGTCGTCCTCAGAATGAATAGCTACGAAGTCATTACAGTGATCACGAATGCGTGGCCAGTCTAATTCATGGTCAAAAAAGGTATCGTGACTTCCGCTTTGGTATCTCTGAAATCGCTCGCCAAAACCAGCAACCAGGATAGCGCCGCCGATCTTCTGACCTTCGTTGAGGGTCTCCAAATAACGCAATATAGTAATGCAGCCCAGACTATGGCCAATAAGATATGTATTCCGTGTTGGTTCACCTACTGTTTCTGCGAGCATAGTAACCCACTCAGTCGCAAGTGGATAATCCGTATTGGGCATCTCCGGTACATCCACCTTCATGCCTTTAGTCTTCTCGAGCTCCCGACGAAGCCAAGGCTTCCAATTGGTCTCAGGCTTGCCTCTGTAACCATGAACGATAATTACGTGCTTCTTCATAGTTTAATGATAACATTTCAACCAAATAGGACTTGAACCCGTGCTATAGATGCGAGATCAGATCCAAGCAAAAGTGTCCCGGATGTGGAACACTTCTCTAAGGACGATCATAGAACTTTGATTGGCCTGGAAGACGTTGATCTTGTAGACACATATACTGATGCTGAGGAATTAGAAGGTATCAAACTAGAATAGCCCTCTAACTTGAAGGAGAATCTTTTTGATCGTCATGTCCTTTAGCGTACCGGCAGACCTATCTATGAGGGTAGCGTCGGCGGTAAAAAGCTTGTCCGGTCGGGCATAACTGACAACGGGCAATCCACCTAAGGCGAAGTCAGCGGTCTCAATAGCTATTGCCGTCTTGCTAGAATAAGATTTTGAAGTAACCTGGCAGAGTATCAAGTCACCAGATTCAACCTCTGCCAATACGAGCGCGGGCCGGCGTTTGCTGCTGCCGAGATCTGAGAATGGAAAAGCAGTAACAACAACTTCACCGACTACAAATTTGCCCATGCCTGATCCTCTTCAGGCCTATCCCAGTCCCTTAGCAGAACTTTCTCGCTCAGGACCATAGTTTCATTTGCGCGTTTTTTTGTAGGAAGCTTTATGGGGATAATCTTTAGCATGCCCTTGCTTGCCTTGATTTCTACGTCTTTATCAATCCCGCTTTCTTCAAGCAAGACTTTGGGTATTCGAATACCTTTTGAGTTTCCAATTGGCACAAGTGACGTTTTCATAGTAATTACATTATATGTACGTATACTAACATTGTCAACGTACTTATCCTTACGTTTTATCACCTTTAAACATTCCATCGAGAAGGAGTGCGAAAGGGTCTATGCAAGGGCAAAGGACTCGAACCTTAATTATGCAAAAATTAAAACCACGACCTCTGTCGTGGTTTGGTTGAAATAGTTGATTTCAGTTTGGTGCACCAAAGAGTACGAATTCCAAATTCATAAAAACACCCCCGTAAAACGGGGAGTTTTAGTTCGATTATTTTTGTAACATAAAGGACGACCAAACTTTTTGTATTTCAGGAATTGTTCTGAGTCGTGTGTACAAATCCTCATTCGCGATAAAGTATAAATTAGCCTACATTGACAATTTAGTACCATTTTGATACCATTACAGTACTATGACTACGAAATTTCAGATCCCTATTGATCAAACTGTTCGTGAAGGCCTAGAGCGTCGTGCTCGCAGTTTGGGTTTTGACTCCGCTCAGGCTTACATCCGCGTTTGGGCGAAAGCCGAAGCTGACGGCCGTAAGCTAGACTTTGACGGTAAGGTGGTTGTGTTAAGCCCTGAGGCTAACGCCCGCTACGAGCAGATGATTGCTGAGCTTGACGAAGAAAAGAAGTCCGGAAAGATCAAAGAATTTAATTCTGTCGAAGACTTCATGAAAGACCTGTAGGGCATGAAACCTATTCGTCGTCACCATAAGTTTGAGAAGAACTTCAAAAGCCGTATCTCCCCGAATCCCAAACTCAAGAAGCAGTTTGCTGTCCGTCTTGCGTTATTCAAGGAAGGCGTACGCGACTATCCTTTAGATGACCACCCTCTTGTCGGGACGATGAAGGGACTACGTGCCTTTTCGATCGGAGGTGATCTACGAGTGGTATATCGCGAAACCGTGGATCATTATGAGTTTCTCGATGTCGGTTCACACAACCAGGTATACTAGCAGTTTTGTGCCTCACTCTGAGCGAGAAGCTCACGTTCAGTGAGTGTTTAGGGAAATAGGAGGCTATTAATCATCTTCCTCCACACCGATATCGGTGTAAAGTTTTAGAACTCTGGCTGAACTCGAAGATGTTAGTCTCGTAGGCACATACTGCCTTCGGCTTGGAAGACAATGGATAGTCTCCTTTCCTCTCATGAATACTGCATAAGATGTAGGCCTTAGCACATGACCTGGCGCAATAAGTGGCGCGTATCTGGCGCATATTAATCAAAACCGTGCTAGAATATACATATGTCTTATAATCCAAAATACCAGATCACAGATAAACTTTTGTCTACTATCGCAGGGATTGAAACTTTCCGATCGCAAATTAGTACTAGCTACATTTTACCCGAACGCGAAATCGAAATGCGCTATCGGGCAACTGTTGAAGAAGTACATAGCTCAACCGCAATCGAGGGTAATCAACTCAACATTAAACAAGTAGAAAGAGTGCTCGCAAATGGCAAGCAATTAACCCGCCACCAGTATGCCGAAATTGAGGTACGGAATTATAAAAGAGCGTTGGAATTTGTAGATAAACGGAAACTTACGGACGAGCCGATTAGCCCCAAAGATATCCTGACCATTCATAGCATCATTACTGACGGCCTACTCTCTAGTGAGAAGGTTGGCAAACTTCGGACAGTGGGTGTTGATATTATTGATCAAGACGACATCAAACTGTATGTTGCTCCCGCGGCATCAGTACTTGACTCAGAGATTACGGAGCTACTTAGTTGGCTTAATGCAGCAGACAAGACTCACCCCGTTATTGCAGCCGCAGTATTGCACTACCAGTTGGTATCAATTCACCCCTTTGTCGACGGTAATGGACGCACCACTCGTGCCCTAACTCATTTATATCTTGGGCTACGTAAATATGACTTTCGTGGGGCACTTGTACTCGATTCATATTATCTTGCTGATAAGCAGGCCTACTACAATGCGCTGCACGAGGTACAAGGTACTGCCTATGGCCACGCAGCCATTGCAGCCCTAGACCCGTGGATTGCATACTTCGCCGACGGTTTTCTATCATCTGCTAAAGTACTGTCTATTGAGGTAATACTACTGTCGAGTGTTGTAAGCGCCGATAAACCACCGAAGCGTATCAATTCTGAAGCCGCCGACCTGTTGAGCTATGCCAAGCAGTTCGGATCCATATCACTCGCCGAGGCCGAGGATATATTACCAAGCGTGCCTCGACGCACATTACAGCGCAAGCTGAAGGCGCTAGTAGATGACGGCTATTTGACGGTATCTGGTAACACTCGCAATACAAGTTACACGTGGAATGTAGCTAATTAAAGTTTAGTCGTCCTCTATGCCCTCAAAATAACCAAACAAACCCCCGTTTTACAGGGGTGATTTGGATTTTCAGAATCATACTCTTGGTGAGATTTTACAACCTCGCTAGAACCTATTTTGAGGAAAAATGCTGAAAAGAACAGCACCAGCCTGCCATTTGCTTGCGTGAACGCAAGCTGCACAGCCCTGACTTTTGCATTTTTGATTTCCCCCATTTTCGCAGTATATATCTTACGAGTGCGGGATTTCACGCGCTCGTAGTTGAGGTTGCCGCATACGACGGGCATCATCTTCTCGAGCCTGTTCTCGATTCCTATTGCTACGCGTCTCGCTAGAAATTTGATGAGCCAAGTAATCGTTAAAAAGCTCGTCGCGTCCTCGTCTTTGTTCTTCGGTCAGCGCAAAGTCCGGTTCATGGTAAAGACCCTGATATAATCGTTGCAGCTCTCTTAGATTTTCACCTTCAACTTTTAACACTACTGTTGGATCGTCAATTTGGGCCATGCCTGCTTTACCGTTTGCCGGTTCTCGTCTTTGACCGCGTACCACACAAACCGAATCATACTGGCTAGGGAAGGCAATCGTCAGCTCGATAGATTTAGCAAACGGTGAAGTCGTCCAGACATATGCATCTTTTTGACCCGATGCAAGTCCGCCAGCTCGCACCCCAATATCCGTAATGGCTACTTAAAGGGTCTACAGTTGTCCCTTTCATTAATTCTGCCGCAAACGTTTGTAGCCCTTGCCCTGACCCAGCAAGAGTGTTCGCAATATCAACTGTTTTGTATGTACCGCCCGACTCGGGCATCAGAGGATTATCCGGGCCTGAGTCGGAGATTTGAAAATCCTTATCAATTACTTCACGATCAATCGTCGTCCCAAAATCTGCTTCAGTAACTATCGTTAGTGCGGGATCATGAGACATATTGGGGTCATCAGGCTCTATCTCTACCAATGCATACTGTGCGCCATCTTGATCGTCCGTGGAAACATTGTAGATTTTCTTAACGTAGCCAACATAATCTGGAGGGGCATTTCGAAACACATCAAACGCTCGTCTATCCATTGTAATATGTTTGGTTCAATGCCACGCCTTTCAAGCCATGCTTCTTGAGCCTCTCTCAGCCCTTCTGTCGCTTCCTGCCCTCTATGCAATTCTTGATCTTCAAAATTATCCAGTAGGTGCTCAGGTGTAGGGCCATCAGGAGTACCACTATGGGCTACTTCATTCATTTTATTTTCCTCTTATGCAAAAATCATATCATACGATTGGCCGCGTACCAATGTTAGGTGTTAGTAAAAGCCAGCTAACTAAAGGCATGTCATCAAAGAGTTTGGTCGTCCTTTATGCTACAAAAATAATCGAACTAAAAACACCTGCTTTACAGGGGTGTTTTTGATAAATTTGAATTCGTACTCTTGGTGCACCATAGCAGACGTTAAGATAACTCTGCCAGATGACCCGGAGACTGACTTAAAGAAATCCGAGAGCTACTGGACGGCTCTGTAGAATGATGACAGCTCGGAACGTTAATAAACTTGATTGTGAGAACCGATGTCGAGCAACAAGTAATGGTCTTCTGTTTCCTGATACACGACACGCACGTCACCGCCGACAGAGAAAGCCCGAAGACCCTTAAGTTTTCCAGTGAGGGGATGGTCGTTAATCGGCTCTTTGCGAATTCCTTGTCCGAATAACTCTAGGTGTCGTGCCAGGCGCTCTATGGTTTTCGGCTGGTGTCCGTAACGCTGTTTTAACCGCTTTTGAAACTGCTTAGTAGGCTCAATTCGCTTCATCGGACAATAAGTCCCGCATTAAATCGTCGACTGAATGATATTCTTTTACCTTGCCCTGGCGACGCAATGCTTCGTGCTCGGCGATTTCCTTGGTGTAGCGGGCTTCGGCCTGCGGACTCAACCTTACTGATTCTTCGAGGTTAACCCTTCTACCGTCGACATCAGCTTTAGCTATGAAACGAATGTAGGCTTGAAGGGAATCGAAACCGTTTCGGTGGGCGTAGCTTTCCCATTCATCGCGGATATCTTTATCTAGTGGCACTTGTAATTTCACTGTACTCATGTTTACAGAGTATCAAAGGAGTATAATTATGTCAAGCGAGAATATCTTACGGAGCCGCGGCTTTAACAAATAACGATTGATATCGTGTCATGAGATCAGCAAAAGTCATAATACCTTCCGCCACAACCCTCTGCCGCTCGGCGAGCACGAAATCATACTTATCGGCTAGCTCCTGGTTGCGAGTGATATTTGCTTCTGTTGTGACGGCAAGCCGTCAACTGAGGATTCTGCGACGATAACTTCAATCCTCGCCGCGAAACGTTCGAACAGCAATGAGTTATGGCCGTCAATCGCAACCAGCTTACCTTTCTCGTCCTTACGAACAAGAGGTGTAGGCGGTAAATCGTCAGTGTTGCCGTCGCGCAAACAAGCAAAAATGAATCGTACTGTTCCTTCTTTCAGAAAATCCTGTGACGGAGCAATTTGTTCTGATGATATAAGCATGATGTCATCATATCAAAACCAAAGAGGACTTGAACCCATGCAACAGATTGGAATAGGACACAAAACAAAAAGGCCTCGAAATTTGAGAGCCTTCTTATCTGTAGATCTATCTTGGTGCCCTTGAAGCACTTTCGAACACATTATGCAATGGTTGGAGCAGTTGCGTCAAAATATTGAGGAGGAATTGCGGTGACTGGTTTTTTACCGCAAAATGTATCCCCAATGATTGTATGTGACGTTTTTCACTGCGGTGTAGCCCGAATTGAGCCCCGCCAAGTGAGAGAATCTAGTACTTTTTGTATCGCAGTCTGGGCAGCTGAAATCGAGACCGAACTGATTTCAACTTCTCTGTACTCCCCGTCACCTGTTGTATACCCGAGTAAATTTCCATTGAGGTTGGAAAGCGCTAACACGCCGCCGTTTGGTGCATGAATCATAGTATTGTTTATCGGCTGGAGAGTTAGTGGCTGGCGATTGCGATCGAGGCCCCGAGAACGATCTTCTGAATGGTGCGCGGAGTCCCTGACAGCAACAAGGTCCGGAAGTTCAGAGCGGTAATCATCTAGGGCATCCTTCACTCTAGCAGATAAGCTCATACCGGATAGAACCTTGAGTATCTTACCTATCGAATCGAGAGCATAAACAACAGTATGCGCGTGGATAAATGGCAACCTGTGTTCATAACTTTCTGGGGGCACTCCGCTCGCCCATTCATGCCGGCGAGCTTCGAGAGATATTCCACAAAGCTGGGCGTGGTATTCGTCAGGAGCAGGCAATTTGGCTTCCATTCTTTCTGCTATTTCTCGACTTTGGTTTTGTCTCGATAGCCACCGTGGCTCTGATCTTGCCCTGCCGCTAGCATTGTTAAATAGCATTAGACCCATAGCAGCATCCGCCAATTGCGACTCTAGCTGATAAAGTAGCGGCGTGATGTCGTGTTGATCTGGGATCCCGTCAAGCAATGTACCGGGGTAGTGTAATTCGAAAACATCCATACGTTAATCTTAAGGTATCTCTTACCGATTATCCTAACGATAACTACTATCCATACCACCTTTAAACATTCCATCGAGAAGGAGTGCGAAAAGCATAAAAACTTTACAAATACATAGTTATATGTTACCATATCAGCATGAAATCCTTTGGTGAGGCGAGTCATTTTGTGGAAGCGGCACCGCGGCTTGGTGCCATCGTTGCTTCTTCCGAGCATGGCTCGCTCGACACACAATTGACCTTTTGGCAGTCCGAGGAGGTAGTCCGGGACGCCGAAACGCTGCCCGCCGATACGCTAACCATAAGCATGACCGAAGGCGCTGCGCTCCAGCAAACACACGATTTTCTATCAGCCGTTGTTACCCATGAGATGCCCCTGCCGGATAGATTTGGCGATGACCTACGCGACACTGCTTACACAATGAGGGAGAATCTATCATTTATAAGTGAACGCGCGCGGGCTATTGCAACCACCGCGATGGCAGGCTCCTGGAAGCGACATCTGGCGCAAAGCTCTCACCATCGCATCATCGTTGCGCCGAGCAATGTCACCGAGGACGGCAATATGAAAAGTGGTGATTTTCTTTTCAATCAAGTCATGGAAAAATTTACCGAAGACGAGCGCGCACGGTTCGCGGCCCAGGTGAGCCGAGACTTCGATACGCTGCCCCGTTTCCGCTCCGCGCCAGACACTAAAATTATCGTGTTGGATGACTGGTCAGTTAGCGGGACGCACTTGCTGAAAATATTGGGCGACGTCAAGGTGCATCCGCGGGCTGGCAAGGCGCAGCTCGAAGTGAATCTGCTTGCGGCGACCAATGCGCAGCTAGCCGAGCCACTCCAACACGTTCCGACCGCCGCATATTATCAGGTCGATCGGCTCGGCAACAGTACGCTTGTTACCGGTAGTCACTCGGCAGTAGACTTCTCATTTGGACGGCCTATGGAGCAAATGGTCAGCGCGTTCGGGGCACTAGGAAAAGCCATGACGCTCCCAGCGCTCGCCAATGTCAAACGTCCATACTATCGATTGGCAGCTTAGGGTCGTCGAGCCTTGGTGCTCCGCAGTTCAAGTCCTGGCTTTTGCCGGAATGCAAAAACGGCCAGACCAAAGCCTGACCGTTTTTGCGTGGTGCGCGAGAGAGGACTTGAACCTCCACGAGTTGCCTCACTAGTACCTGAAACTAGCGCGTCTACCATTCCGCCACTCGCGCATGGAACGGATGTATTGTACTACGCGCCGCTAAAATCTTCCAGAGGCCAACACGGCATTGCGCAATTGCCAGAAATAAGCTACTCTTAAGCTCGAACCTTTTTAGAAATATACTATGAACATACATTTTATTGCATCCAGAACAAGCTTAGAGAAGGACATGGATAATTTACGCGTCCTTGCCAATATTGTAAAGCGCAACGGTCACGTTATTGTGGATGAATGGCTCGAAGACGCGTACGATTTGCTCGTAAAAAACAAGTCGGCCCGCAGTGACTGGACTGCCGTGGTTAATAAGCGGCTCGACGCCATCGCAAAAGCCGATATAGTTATCGCGGAAGCCAGCTACGAGAACTTTGCTGTCGGGTATCAAGTTGCGAAAGCCGTATATCAGAAGAAGCCAGTTTTGTTGCTTCACCATCAAAGTGCCGACAAAAATGCTTTCGCTACCGGTGTTATTGACAACTGGGTACGCCATCAAGAATACACCATGGAAGACGCAGAAGAAGTGATAAAAGCATTTGTCGAAGAAAACGACATCAAGTCAAAAGACATGCGTTTCAATTTCTTTATTGACCGCAAAATTTATAACTACCTGCGCTGGTCAGCGCAGCGCACCGGCAAGACCAAGGCAGAAATTCTGCGCGAGCTGGTCGAAAAAGAAATCGACCACGAGACTGGACAATAGGCCGGGGCATCAAAGAATCGCGGCAGCTTGCCCCTATTCTTTTTCGATATTTTTCGAACCGCGTTTCTTGATGGCTGCAAGTAGCCGCTGATGCGTCGTCTTGTCGCCAAACAAGTGCCAGAACATCGGGCCGAAGCTGGCTACCACCACGACGGCGATGGTGGGCAAAATGTAATGGTCGAGGTTGGGAATTTTACTGCCGAACCAATAACCGAGCAGTGTTACCAGTCCCGCCCACACAATATCGCCAACCGCATCAAACAAAAAGAACGATGGCCGGGGCATTTTGGCCACGCCAGCCACCATAGGCGCAAAAGACCGGACAAACGGAATAAAATGCGACAACAACATCGTTTTGCTGCCAAACCGCTCGTAAAACTTTTCAGCTCGCTGTACGTACTCTTGGCGAAATACGATGCCGTCCTTTTTGCGGAATATTTTTGGCCCCAGCAACCGGCCAATGGTGTAGCCGGTATTGTCACCGAGGATGGCCGCAAGGCTTATAACGGCGATGGTTAGGGCCAGCGGCAACTTGCCCTCGGCCGCAAAAATACCGGCGCTAATGAGCAATGTGTCACCCGGCAAGAAAAAACCGACCATCAAGCCCGATTCGCTGTAAACCATAGCGGCAATGGCAAGCAAGCCGCCGCTTTGCAGAATGTGATTAACGTCGAACATCTGTTGGTTATAGTAACGTGTCTTGCCGAGAGCGTCCACTATTTATTTTTGGACAACTACTCCTTAACGCCCCCTGTAACATACTAGTACACAGATGTAAATCCGGGCAAGCCATGTTGCATTTTGGTTTTAGAAATGCGATAATCGTCGGCTATGGCTCAACAGGATTCCCATGAAAACAGTCCTTCACCTGCATGTTTCGAAGGTACCGAGGTTGCCAAGCTAGCGACCGAGACAGATAGCGAATGGCTGTCCTTGGTTGTGCCGACTTCAGTCCCGGAAGTCAGCGGCGACTACATCGCCAAGTTAATCATCAGGTTGATTTAACGTTAGGTGGTACGGCAGCAAAAATGGAAGTTGTAAGGTGCTTCGAGACAGAACAAGACTTTCAGGCCAAACGGCCGGGTTTCAGACCAAATCCCTTCCCCAAGTCGCTACCTGAGGTGAGACGGGCTGCGAAAATTGCTTTTACCGACCTACTGCAAGTTCGTGACCCCTTTAGTCCTTTTTATGGAATGGATAAATTAGCCTTGCCCAAAGCAGTAAATATCATCGAAGGTTGTAGGACGCTCTATTCATATGTGGGTGAACAGTTACCTATAGTTGTCAAAGCGGCTACAGGAGCAAACTTTTTTGCGTATAATGCTTCTGACATGAAGCGTAAAAATCGCCACTCTAAAGGATCACGAGCTTGATATTGACCATATTATGCTCTTTGGCCTGCATATACTCAGATACAGCGATCGAGATACCGAGCAATTCGTAGCAAGAGCACGGAAGGCCGGGACAAGTCTCCACAAGATAAGTAAGCACCGAAAAGAACGGGCTGCGAATTTAAGGGCACCGCTTGAGAGGCCTGACTTGCAACAACCGGAACCACTCACGGCAGATGAACGTATGCGGTATACACGATTGTCTGAAGCTACAGGTCTGCCCGGAGCCTATCTTCTAGAAGCATTGCCCCAAATCAGAGGACTTGATCAAACAAGGGCTAATCAATTTTTTGATGATGTCGATGCCCTAGTAACCGACCCCGATAAAGACATTCGATTGCGTGACATTCTTCGCTTGCTGTCCGATCGCAATGCCGACGATCTATAGGATTATAGGATGAGAAGAGCTTTGGATTCCGAGATCAACCTGCGAGCGCGCGTCACGTACGTCAAGCGAAACGCCAGCTTTTCGTGTATACTAATCAGTACTGATCGACGAAACTTCGAAACTTCAAGGAGGATATGATGGATTTACTGACACTACAGCTCGACGCACGCGAAGTAACGGGCAAAGCCGTCAAACATTTACGTAAGCAGGGCATTGTACCGGTGGTTGTTCACGACCATGGCAAGGATTCACTGGTGGTGCAAGCCGAATATCAAGCCATGTACCACACATACCAAAAGGCCGGCAGGCACCACCCTGTCGAGCTCAAGGTGGATGGCAAGACGCAGACCGCTTTGATTAAGCACGCTACATTTGACCCTAGAAAGAATTCGCTGACCCATGTGGTGTTTAACGCCGTTAAGCGCGGTGAAAAAGTCACGGCCGAGATCCCGGTTCGCCCGCGCTACGACGAAGGCAACGATGCTTCGCCCGCCGAACGGGCCGGCCTAATCGTCTTGCACAATCTGGAAACGGTTGAGGTTGAGGCTGTGGCCGACAAATTGCCGGACGAACTTTTCTTCGATGCCGAGAAACTCGCTGCGGTTGGCGACCATGCCACCGTTGCAGACCTGACTATCCCAGCCGGGGTTGCGGTGAAAACCGACCCGATGCAAGCGCTGGCTACGGTCTATGAGCCAAGCGCGCTCCAGGCCGCCAACGATGCGGTCGGCGGTGACGCTACGGAAGAAGAACAGGCCGAAGTATCAGCTGACCACGAAAGCACTGCCGAAGAGGGCACGCAGCAAGACGAAAACCGACCCGGCGGCAAAAAGCAATTCGAGGCCGCAAAGGAGTAAGCTATCACTGCTGGTGAAAAAGGCCCGCGCGGCCCGGAAAATGACAGCGGCCTGTTTGGTCTCGCCAAACAACTGGGCCGCACGATGCTGCGCATAGGTAGGTTCATCACGAAAGGCTAACACGCGCTATGACATGGTTTCACCCCAAAAGCTTGCTCGATAAAAGCTACGAAATTGGCCTTTTGCTCAAAGGGATTGACGGCACGATCGAGCTGATCGGCGCGCTGTTGCTTATTTTTGTGCCGCCACACTTTTTCGAAAGCATGGCGCACTGGCTCACGCGAGCCGAGCTGGCCTCGGACCCGGACAGTTTCGTCGCCAATCACACCGTGCACGCAGCTCACACCCTGGCGCAGGGCCACAACCTATTTGCCACACTGTTTTTGCTGACCCACGGCGCGGTGAAGGTTGTGCTCGTGGTATGTTTGCTGCGCAATAAACTGTGGGCGTATCCGTACGCACTCATTGCGCTCGGCTTGTTTCTGGCCTACCAGCTGTACGCAATGGTTGTCAAGCCGACGCTGGGCATGGGCTTTTTGACGGTGCTTGACGCTGCCATTATCTGGCTCGTCTGGCGCGAATGGCAAAAAGTGAGGGCTGAGCACGCAAACGCGGCCACCGGTGCGGACAACTAGTCCTCAAGAAAGCCGCCGGACTGATGTGCCCATAATCGGGCGTAGGTGCCCTTTTGTCTGAGGAGTTCGCGGTGCGTGCCTTGCTCGCCTAGGCTGCCGTTCTCCATGACAATAATCCGGTCCATTTTTTGAATCGTGCTCAAGCGGTGGGCGATGACGATCGCCGTGCGGTTCTCCATGAGTTTCCAGAGCGCGTCCTGAATGAGCACTTCGCTTTCAGAGTCAAGCGCGCTGGTGGCTTCGTCGAGCACCAGAATCGGCGCGTCCTTTAACATGGCACGCGCAATTGCCACGCGCTGCCGCTGACCGCCGCTGAGCTTTACGCCGCGCTCGCCAACCAAGGTTTCGTAGCCGTCTGGCAATAGGTCGATAAATTCGGTAGCATGTGCGTTTTTGGCGGCCTCGACAATGTCGGCTTCGCTGGCATTTTGCCGGCCATAGGCGATGTTCTCGCGAATTGGGCGGTGAAACAGCAGCGGCTCTTGCGCTACGTAGCTGATGCTGCGACGCAGGTCGTCTTGTGTAAGGTGCGCAATGTTCTGGCCGTCGATCAAAATTTCACCGTCGTCAATGTCGGAAAAGCGCAGCAAGATGCGGGTCAGCGTGGTTTTGCCGGAACCAGAATGCCCAACCAGACCGATTTTCTCGCCGGCCTTAATGTGCAAGCTCAAACCATGAAATAGCGCGTCGTCGGAGCCGCTGTGCGTAAACGAGACGTTTTTAAACTCGATAGCGCCTTCGCGAATGCGCGGTTTTTCGGGACGAGCCGGATCTTTGATGGCTGGCTCAATATGCAAAATCTGTACCATATCGCTGGCGTCGCCGAAGGCCCGGTTGTAGTTGCGCAGGGCGTTGTTGCTGAAGCCGAACAACTGGCTGGTGATATTGGCGGTGTAGTTCAAAATGAGGAACACCGTGGCTACATTGGCGTGAAACAACATTACGCTGATAACGGCCATTGTCAGTGAAATCGCACCAATAGTGTTGGTAAGGGTTGTGAAATATATTTGCTGGCGATTGTGGGCATGCGCCACGGCGAACAAGTGATTGCGCGTGACGTTGGCGGCCTTGGCGAATTGTTGTCGCTCGTATGCGCCGCCGGCAAAGCTTTTGATGGCCATCACATTCGTAACACTATCAGCCAAGTAGCCGGTTTGGGCGCTTTCGGCTGCGGCTTGCTTGTTGCTCAGGATGCGTACCGGTCGCGTCACGAAGAAGGCGCTTGCGATATACAGAATCGAAAAAGCCACCAAAATTACATCGAACAATGGCGCCCGGCCGGCCAAAATGATGCCGGCGAAAAGTATACTTGAAACGAGCGGCAACACGAAAAACACCGTCGTATCGGCTGAACGAATGTAGGCGCCCATGAGCTTGTTGGTCTGCGATACCATCGAGCCGCCAAAATGATTGGCATGGAAGTCGGCGCTCTGGTCGAGCAGATGTCCGTACACTTTGCGGGCAATGTCGCGCTCGACGTTTGCTTCAAGCTTCCAGTCAAACGTGTCGACAATACGCCACAGCACCACGCCGCCGGTTAGCACCAGCAAGGCGTACATTACTAGTTCCGGCCCAAAACTCGCCCACACATGATGCGCCTGAAAATTGCTGCGGCTCAGGCGATTCAAAACAGTTGCCAGAATGAGCGGCGGCAAGTATTGGCTGACTAAAACCGTCAGTGGCACGACCAAGCAGATGCCAGCGACGTAGCGCGGATATTTGCGAACTTGCGACCAGTAAAAGGCGATTACTTGTTTGGTGAAATCTTTTTGCTTAGACATAGGCGAGAGTCCTCCTCGGCTGCCCAGGTGTTATGATCGGTAGGTATATATTACTTAGGTTTTTGCTACTGCTCGTCGTTCGCAGTTTGGTTTTTCGGTTCAAGGGATGAGAAGACGGTCGGGGCGATGCTGACGAGCTCAACAAGATCCATTTGTATGTGCATTCCTAAAGCCGCCCTTCCCTTTACATAACAACTTTTACATTTTACCACCATCGTCAAGCAGTTAACAGATTATATTTTGACGTATTAAATACAACGGCAACATGTAAGTGGCGTGGGTTGGCATGACAGGGGTAGCGTGTCATACTATTGGCAATGCAGAAGGTTTTGTTGTATTACAAATTCACGCCGCTGAGCGATCCGGAGGCTGTTCGGCTCTGGCAGCGCACGCTTTGCGAAAAGCTCGGCCTGCGCGGCCGGATTATTATTTCCAAGCATGGCTTAAACGGCACAGTTGGCGGCGAGCTAGCCGATCTCAAAGCCTACGTTCATGCAACTAAAGCGTACGCACCACTTAAGGACATGGCGTTTAAATGGTCGGATGGCGTGCGTGAGCATTTTCCAAAACTCAGCGTCAAAGTACGCGACGAAATCGTCAGCTTCGGTGTGCCGGACGAAATACAGGTCAACGACCGAGGCGTGATTGGTGCCGGCAAACATTTGAGTCCGGTGCAAGTACACCAACTGATTGCCAGCCGCGGTGATGAGGTTGTCTTTTTTGACGGCCGTAATACGTACGAAGCGGCCGTCGGACATTTCAAAAACGCGGTAGTGACTGGCGCCGAAACTACGAAAGATTTCATCAAAGAACTTGAAGGCGACAGATATAACGATATCAAAGACCGACCGGTCGTCACCTATTGCACCGGCGGTATCCGCTGCGAAGTATTGAGCAGTCTCATGAAAAATCGCGGTTTCAAAGAAGTCTACCAAATAGATGGCGGCATTGTGAATTACGGCGAAGCCTATGGCGATGACGGCTTGTGGGAAGGCTCGCTGTATGTTTTTGACGGCCGCATGAACCTCAAATTTTCCGAACGCGCCAAAGACATCGGGGCCTGCATCTACTGCGCCCAGCCCACCAGCAACTACGAAAACTGTGCACTCACCAGCTGCAATAAGCTCGTTTTGATTTGTGAACACTGTTTGCAGGCGCATCAAACCTGCAGCGCCGCTTGTGAAGAGCAATATAACGCGCGTCATGTCGGAATTAACGCCGCCTGATGATGTTCGGAAGTTGAATCGGCTAGACAACGAACCGATTCCTTGCTATATTATTAGATTATTTGCCAAGGATGTGTTTAAGTGGCTGAACTTTTTACACCGGAATATGGTCCGAATGGATTTCCGAGACTCGAAGTTGCCGACCGGGATTTTATGCAGGCGCTCCGCAACTGCGGCATCGCGCAGGTGGGCTACGATGCGCTTGACGTGCCGTCGCGGCTAGCCACGCCCGATGACCCGGTCGATGCGATTGCCGCCGAACTTCGAGACATCGCTGCCACGTCCAATCAAGTTCCTTATGCGGAGGGTGTCGGGCTCGCCCTGGGCCAAACGCTTTTCAAAAACGAATTTGGCGAAGCCGGCTATCCCGATGTTTTCGTTGCCATGGTCGATCCCGAAACTGGCCGGATAACGCCTGGCGAATTTCACCCATACGTTAACTTCACAATCCACGGTGAAGAACAGGACTCCCAGGCAACCATTCCCGCCGTGGATGAGCCAGGCATTTGGGCCAAGCATGCCTGTCTGTCGACAGGACCGATCAGCCCGATCGCCATCACGGCATCCGAATTTCGCTACACAACCTGGGCACCCACATGGCAAAGAATTGATGGCGAGGCGCAAGGCATGCCCGGAGCTGTGCTCGACCACGAGCACCGCCACAACCAAGGACTTCTCAAAGCACTGGGCCGCGGCGTGCTCGTAACCAAATGCGTACCTGTCGGAAGGCTTGAAATGTCACGCAAGCTCAGTCCGGAAGAGGCCAAAACGCAGTGGCCGCTTGGCTACATGCCCGAACATCTTGTTAAGATCTTCGATCCCATCAACCCACATCGCCTTGTCGAGTTACAGGATTCCACCTACGTATTGCCGCGCGATCGATAGCCTATGCGGCTTGGCGAGTGCGATATCTGCACGACCGGAGTATCCTATCGAGGTAGCGCGTCGTCGAACGTGAGAGGAGGTAGGTCGTGTTCCAGGTTCAACTCTAAGCCTACCCGAGACGTCGAAGTGCTTACATTTTATAAGTGTAACATTACAAAACACCTTAGAAGCGCTTGACGATCGTTGGCAGCGAGCGGATAATATTATCCACTAAGTACCTTACGATAAGGAGTGTGCCATAAAACCTAAGCTTCTGCGTTGAGTTTTCATAACTCAGCTTGATCATGGTCTAACAGTTGCTCATTAGGTATTCGAAACAGTATGGAATTGCTACCTCGTCATGAACCGCTTCCTCCGGGCGACCCACGCTTGCTTATCCCGGACCTCGGACCGCATACCCGGCAATTATTTTGTGATGCGCGGTGGAGCCCGACCAATCCAGACGGCATACTAGACGGTAAAGTGCTCGCTGATGCCGAGCCGATTGGTGGTTATGATGAGTTTGAACGTCGAATTGCTGCGCGCAAAGCGGAAGGTGATTATAATCCGAACAAGATTGTCGCCGCCAATATGGTTCTACCCGAGTATGGTAATCACTTGTTCGTAGCGCCGCCCGGCATGCCATTTGATGATTACGTGCTGGAAGTACGCAAGAACCAAGTCGGCGAACCCATGCAAAGCCAGGGACAACGCACCGGTGCGCGCTTTCGATGGCGGCGCACCTGCGAAGGCCGCTACGAAGATGAGTGGTATTTGTGGGACAACTTCATGAACACGATGGGCTATGCGGCCACTGGCAATTGGGGCGAAGCAGTCGAAATTCTGGACAACTTCACCGATATGATTGACCAATACGGCTATCCGTTCAACGGCAACAGCGTGTATTATGCCGGCCGGTCGCAGGTGCCACTGTATTTCCATATGGTGCGCTTGGTTGGTGCGCACTATGGCGACGAGGCCTATCTAAAATATTTGCCGGCCATGGAAAAGTACTACAACTTTTGGATGGCCGGCCAGCCGGAGCTTGCCCGCATGCCGCCGGACCAAACCGTCACGCACCGTCGGCTGGTACGTTTGCTAAATGGCGCATTTCTGAATCGCTACTGGGACGATACGAACAATGGCCGGCCCCCCGAAAACTATCAGCCACGATTGGAGGCTTATAAGGAGGATTGGGAAGAATCCCAGGAGGCTGCTGCCCATTTGCCGCGCGAGGAGCGGGCACGGCACGCGGCCGAGTACCTAGTACATAAGCAAGGTGCCGCCGAATCAGGACACGACTTTAGCGCTGCCCGCTGGTCGGGAGATGGCCGCACGTTGCGCACGATCCGCACTATCTATAAATTGCCAGCTGACCTGGAATGTCTGCTGGCCGACGGCGAGGCGATGATTGCTCGCGCCTATGGCCTCAAACGGGTGTGGGCAGATGCACAGGGCAACCACCACGAGGCCCAGCTCGCGTTCGCAAAGCAGCAAAAATATCAATTGGCCCACGCTGCTCGTATCGACACCATTAACCAATATAACTTTGACCCTCAAACTGGCACGTATCGCGACTACGATTACGGCTATGGGACGCACACTGAGGCATTGTCCATCGTCACCATGTATGCCCTGTACTCCGGAATTACGCGCGATCCCCAACGAACGCTCCACATCACACGAGAAGTGAAGGAGCGCTTGCTCGGGGCGGGCGGTTTCGTTGTGACCGAAACTGAAACCGGCGAGCAATGGGACGCGCCAAATGCCTGGATGCTTACCAACTGGGCGGCAGTACGCGGTGCTGTTCGTGCGGCAGCGCGCATTGGCGGCGACGCGGCCAAGGAGTTGCTCGAATTTGCTCACGAAGGGAGAAGACGCTCGTTATATGGTGTCGAAGTGTATTACGATCGTCACCACAAAGCCCCGGAAAAGGTCAATGGCCGCAATCCGCATGTCGATCCGGTAAACGGTGAGTACGGCGACCACGAAGCGGAAGACCCACCGTTCGACTTTGCCATGACCACCGAGGGCTACATCGCCTTGAAAGCGTTAAACATAGACGAAGAATATGAACGCCTATACCGAGGGTATGGTACGCAGCTCTGATTCAGCTCCTGGCGAAAGCGGCGGGCATCTCATATAATAAATGATATGAACGCTCAACTGGCGGAGAAGCTCAGGCAGTTGCCCAAAGAGCCGGGTGTCTACTTTCACAAAGACATAAAAGGCGAGATTATTTATGTGGGCAAAGCGGCACGGCTCAATGACCGCGTGCGGCAATATTTTCAAAAGTCGCGCACGCACGATCCGAAAACCGATGCCTTAGTGAGCGAAATCGCCGACACTGATTGGATGGTGGTGGAAAGCGAGCTTGAGGCGTTGTTTCTTGAGGCCGAAATGGTCCGCCGCTACATGCCGCGCTACAACATTTTGCTGCGCGATGACAAGTCGATGGTCTATATCCGCATCGATTACGACAGCAATTTTCCGACTGTCGGCACCACGCGCCGGCCACTGGATGACGGCGCGCGCTACTTCGGTCCATACTTGAGTGCGCTAAGCGTGCGCCAGGCCTTGAAGCTACTGCGCCGCGTGTTTCCCTTTGCTGCGCGACGCATAAGCGGGCAAAAGCGCGCCACGCTGCACTATCACCTTGGCCTCGATCCGGGTTTGGAAGAAGGCAAAACCAGCTTGCACGATTACCGTGCCAACTTGCGCAAGCTCATGCACGTCATCGAAGGCAAGCGCAGCAGCGTGGAGCGCCAACTCGAAAAAGAAATGGCGCAACTGTCCAAAACGCAAGACTTCGAGGATGCGGCCAAAAAACGCAACCAATTGTTTAGTTTACGCAGCCTTACTAAGCAAGTTATTTTTAGTGACAAAGAATTTTTGGATATCAGCAAAGATCACGCACTGAACGAGCTGGTTGATTTGCTCGGCCTGGAAAAGTTTCCGCGCCGGATCGAGGGCTACGACATCAGCCACATGCAAGGAACCGACGTAGTGGCCAGTATGGTCGTCTTCACCAACGGCGTCAGTAACAAAGGCGAATACCGCAAATTCAAAACCAAAAAAGAACATAACGACGATTTTTATAATATGAACGAAACGATCAAACGCCGCCTAAGCGAAAAAAATCGCAAGATGTGGGGTGTGCCAAGCTTGGTGCTGGTCGACGGCGGCAAAGGCCAGCTTGATGCCGCCACCCGTGCCCGCGACGACATGGGTTGCGGCCAAATTCCATTCGTGGGACTTGCCAAACGCGAGGAGCAAATCGTTATTCAAAAAGGCGCATCGAACGTGGGGCTCAACTTGCAGGTGTTGCAAAAACTCGGCGGTTTTACAACCGAAAGCGACGATTTTATTCTGGTGAACGTGCCGCACAGCACAAACTTAGTGAAATTGTTGCAGCGCATCCGCGACGAGTCGCACCGCTTTGCCGTGAGCTACCACAGCGTCCTCAAAGTAAAGCGCCAGACCGCCAGCCTGCTCGACGACATTCCGGGCGTCGGGCCGGCTACACGAAAAAAACTCCTCCAAAAATTCGGCAGTGTTCGCGGCATTACACAGGCAAGCGAACCGGAACTTGCAATGGTTCTTGGCCTGAAGAAAGCGAGCTTGGTGCGACAAACTCTTGCTCCAGAAAGTATAGTGCCCGCTCCTGCCACTCTTCGTTCCCAAGACGTACTGGCAGCTCGTCCGGACGAATAACTTCCGCCATATATGAAGCGGTGGTGATCTGCCCCATGCCGCGCACGTCCAACTTACCAGAGATAGCGCCTAATCGTCGGTTTAGACTTTTCTCGCCTATATGCATTTCGGTAGCTGTTTCCTTTTTGTTGTTGCCGTTTGCGATGAACTTTACTACATCAATTTCGCTGGGAATCAACGGCCGTCTCGGTCCGTCGCCCGATTTGACGACACGCAGCAAGCCTGTCTGCAGGCCGCAGGTGGTGGCGTGATGAATGTTGGCGGCTCCAAATGTCCTGTTGATCGCGGCTCTGTCTTTTTTCACGGTTTCGGAGCTATAAGCAATCTCCTGGGCAACTTCTTCTAGCTCCAGGCCCAAGGTACCCAGCAAATAGACACGATTCTGTCTGTTAGTCAGTCCGGGCAGTCTCCGCAGGGCAAGTATACCCCCGCGCCACCCTAATCTATAATTGGCATCGAAGTATTTATCGTTTCCATAGGCAAAACAACAAGCACCTTGTTTTAGCGAGAACTCTTGGCTTGTCATGACCGCCTCCAAACCAACATATATATTAAATAACACTATATTGCTAAATATGCAACTATTCGATGTGGTGGCCGGCACACATGGCAACACTTTCTGCTATACTGGCTTCTTGTAATGGACGAAACCTTTTCCAGCGACTTTTTCCAAGGCAACCGGGAGCGACTGCGCCAGCTTTTTACCGGCACGGCACCGATTGTTATTACAGCCAATGGTTTGTTACAGCAAGCTGCCGACGGAGCTTACCCATTCCACCAAGACCGCAGCTTTTTTTATTTGACCGGCATTGACGAACCGAGCCTCGTTTTGGTGATGGACAAAGCCAAGGAGTATTTAATTGTACCTCCGCGCGAAGTTGTGGTTGAGCAGTTTGACGGCGCTATCGATTTGGACGAACTCAGGCGCGTTTCGGGTATTCAAACAGTCTTGACCGAAAAAGACGGCTGGCGGCAGCTCAGCACCCGTCTGAAAAAAGCCCGGCACATAGCCACGCTGGGCGCCGCCCCACGGTTTATCGAATACCTTGGCATGTACACCAATCCGGCACGCGCCGATCTAATTCAGCGCATAAAGGACGTAAATTCGCACATCGAGCTGCTTGATCTGCGGACACATCTGTCACGTATGCGCATGATCAAACAGCCGGTCGAAATTGCCGCTATTCAGCGAGCCATTGCTATCACGAGTGCGGCAATCACCGAAGCCATACGGCCAAAAACGCTCACCAAATATGCCTACGAATACGAAATCGAGGCCGATTTGAGCCGTGGCTTCCGGCGGCGCGGCGCCCGCGGCCATGCTTTTCCGCCGATTGTATCGAGCGGCAAACGAGCATGTACCATGCATTATATGAAAGCCGACTCGCCGCTCACTGCCGGTGAGCTGCTACTCCTGGACGTTGGTGCCGACTACGCGCATTATTCCGCCGACATCACCCGCGTCGTATCGTTGGGCGGAAATCCGTCGCGCCGCCAAAAACAAGTTTTTGCAGCCGTGCTCGACGTGCAAGCCTATGCCATTTCGCTGCTCAAGCCGGGCCTTATATTGCAACACTATGAAAAACAGGTAGAGGCATACATGGGTGAAAAACTGCGCGAGCTCGGGTTGATAAAAACAATCGATGCCGAGGCAGTGCGGCGCTACTTCCCGCATCGTACCTCGCATTTCCTTGGCCTGGACACTCACGACGCCGGCGATTACGAGCATCCGCTTGAACCTGGCGTGGTCATCACCGTTGAGCCGGGCATTTACATTCCGGAAGAAGAAATTGGCGTGCGTATCGAGGACGATATTCTCATTACGCCGGACGGCGCCATCAATTTAAGCGGCAAGCTGCCGCGAGCGTTGTGCTAAAATAGTAAAAAGCAATGAAAAAACACGGATTTATTTATAAACTGCTGCTGCGTTGGCTGGTCTGTAGTTTGGGACTATGGATCGCGGCCGGGCTGCTGAGTTCGCGCATCAGCTACGATCACCGCATCGGCGTGGTCCTGACCGCCGGGCTAGTCTTGGCCATCATCAACGCTGTGCTGCGGCCCATCATTATCATTCTAAGCTTGCCGGCGATTTTATTCACACTCGGCTTGTTTATGATCGTCATCAATGGCTTTACGGTCTTTTTGGTGAGCAAGCTGTATACGCCGTTGCACGTAAAGAATTTTTGGGCTGCGGTACTTGCCGGAGTGATTATCGGACTGGTAAACTATTTAGTGACGGCTATTGTGGAAGATCGCTAGCCGGTAACATCCGAGCTGCCCTCACCAAGGAGAAAAATATGAGTATGAGCGTCTGGAACTACGTAACAATTGCATCGGTATTTTTGCTTGCGCTGCTTATTTTAGTGCAAACCCGCGGCGCTAGCTTGGGCGCGGGCCTGGGCGGTGCCGGCGAAATTAACATTGTGCGGCGGGGCACCGAAAAGACGATTTATCAACTGACAATTATCTGCGGCATTGTATTTGCGCTATCACTGATCTTAGGCATTGTAGCGGCCTGAGGCCAAAAGGAGTAGATGGTGGTTAGCCGCGCATTTAAGCTACGATTTCGGCGGCGGCTGCGGCGGGGCAAGCGGCAGGTTGAGGAGTTCGGCCAACAAGCCGAAGATCGTTTAGAACGCGATTTTTTCCGCCGGCTTGAGCGGCTTGTCGGCGTCAGACGCTTTATTGCGAGCTGGCTAGCGCTCGTCGTTTTGCTAGCCGGTTGCCTGATCGCACAGATGTATGGCCTCGGACGCTATTATCAAACGTTGCAGCCGGCACCGGGAGGCTCGTACAGTGAGGGCATTCTCGGCACGTTCACGAATGCCAATCCGGTTTATGCTTCCAATTCAGTCGACAGTGCTGTTTCGCGGTTGGTTTTTGCCGGCTTGCTTACATATAACGACAACAATATGCTGGTGGGTGACCTGGCGCAAAGCTGGAGCGCCGATGCGCGCGGCACGACTTATACAGTGCGCCTTCGACCGCATCTCACCTGGCAGGATGGTCAGCCTTTGACGGCTGCCGATGTGGTATTCACCTATCAAACTATCCAAAATCCGGACGCCCAGTCGCCATTGAACGGCGGGTGGACGGGCATCAAGATTACAGCGCCCGATCCGCTCACCATTACCTTTACGTTGCCGAACGTACTGGCTTCGTTCCCAGGCGCGCTAACAACTGGAATTATTCCAAAACACGTCTTGGGTGATGTGCCCATGAGTCAGCTGCGATCATCAACCTTCAACACCACGCACCCGATAGGCGCCGGGCCGTTTTCGTGGCAAGCCATCCAGGTGAATGCTGCCGACGACCAAAATCGCCAAGAAGAAATCGAATTACTGCCGTTCGCCGGCTACCAAGGCGGTAAACCCAAGCTCGACAGCTTTGTGGTGCACTCGTTCCTGAATCAAAACCAGCTGGTCGCCGCCTTTAAGGCGCAAGAAGTGAACGCCATGGTTGGCCTTACCTCACTGCCACCGGAAGTCGCGAAACTTTCGGGCGTGCAGGCTGACAGCTTTTCGCTCACGGCGGCCGTCATGACGTTCTTTAAGACGTCGCAAGGTGTTTTGAGTGATCCGCAGGTGCGGCAAGCGTTGGTGAAAGGCGCCAATGTGCCGGCAATTGCGCAAAGTTTGGGCTATCCGACACTGCCGGTGAACGAACCTGTTCTGCGCGGCCAGCTGGGCTATAATCCGGCATATCAGCAAGCCGGTTTTAGTCCTGATATGGCACGTGCGCAACTCACCCAAGACGGTTGGACGCTTGGCAAAGATGGCATTCAAACCAAAGCCAGCCAAAGGTTGAGCTTTAAGCTCTATGCCGAAGATGATTCCGAATATGCGGCCGTTGCGTCGGCCTTGCAAAAACAATGGGCTGCAATCGGCGTCGATGCGCAGGTGATTTTGCAGAGTGATACCGACTTTCAGACGACACTTGCCCAGCATACTTACGATGCGCTGCTGTATGGCATTTCGATCGGCTCTGACCCAGACGTGTTCGTCTACTGGGATAGCTCGCAGGCCGACCCACGGGCCGCGCATCGCTACAACTTTTCCGAATACAAGTCTACGACCGCTGACAGCGCGCTTGAAGCCGGCCGCACTCGGCTTGATCCGGCACTGCGCACTGCCAAGTACGCACCGTTTCTGCAGGTGTGGCAGACGGATGCGCCGGCACTTGGCCTGTACCAGCCACGCTTTTTGTACGTGACCCGCGGGCCGGTGTTTGGCTTGACCGGGCACAGCATCAACACCGAGACCGATCGATTTAACGGCGTAGCAAATTGGATGATCCGGCAGGTTTGGACGACACCGCTGCAATAATTAGTGTTTCGGACTACTTTTTGGACAGCAACGAGAAACGCTGCAAGACTTCATATTCGAGCACCGGCTGAATGCTCGTCTTGATAAGCTGCACGTCTTGCACAGCAACGTTGATGCGTGGCAATAGCCCAAATGCAGCCATTGCATGCTCGACCAATTGCATATCAACAGATGTGAGGAAGCGCGCCACCGTGCAATGCGTAATATCTGGCGGCGCCTTCGTAAAAGACGGCAGTGCTAGGCGGCGGCCGATGCGGGACCGAATCTCGTTAAAGTCGTCGCTGTTTTTGCAGCGTAGCGTAATGGCGTCCGGACTTACGCATATTTCGGTGAACGCCAAAGATACCGGGAGCGTGGTAGAGAAAATTTCTGCGAGATCTTGCTGCCATACGGCCTTGTTGTGCTCGAACAGCGCGTCCTTGTCTATCCCACCAAAACTGCCACGCTGCATGAGTTCATAAAGAGTTGTGTGCAACGAGGCCGGCGGCATTGGCCAGATGGCGTCCGGCAATGCTTTGGACAAGTAGCGCAAAAAAGGAGCAAGCACTAACTGCGCACTTTTAGGCAGTAACACCGCCAGCAAATACGTACGATCTTTTTCGCCTATAAAGTCAGCTGGCCTAGTCGTCATCACCTAAGCTTGTGGTTTTAATACGTTCTATAATTCCAGTACTACTAGCGCGTTCGCCGTTGCGCGCTTCGTAAGCATAGGTATCTTGGCTCATGACAATGAATTTATTAGTGGCTTTTTTGGCGTCCTCGAACCATTCATGCCAAGGATAAAGCAGCCATGCGCCTAAAATATCCTCATTGGCCAAATGCACACCAAGCGTCAAGTGCGATTCCAAAAACGTCCCGGCGTGCTGCGGGTCGCCATCAACCGTCACTAAATCAGCAACTGGGCGGTACTTGCCGGTGCCATCTGGAATCATAAATCCGCCGACACGATTTGCGCGCTGCTGCCAGTCGTAGATCGGCCGGGCGATGTTGCCTTTGTCTGGTTTGTAGGATTTTTTGAAGGCGACCCTGGCATCGGCGTCGACCGTAACAATCAATACGATCTTGTTGCTTGCCATATACTTTATTTTTGTAGCATCGTCTGCGGTGCGATAGGCATCACCAAAGTACTGTTCGGCCAGCCGATGCCTGCAATCCCGGAGTGACCAAATGTGATTTTCCGTTGGCACATCATAAGCTCCGTCCACAAAGCCCACATATGCCTCGGACTTACGGCAAACATTGAGGGCATGCAAGAATTGCGCCACTTCTTCCGGCGCCTGGGGGTAAGCCAAACGCGAAGCCTCTACTAGCTTCCCGTCGTAGATATCGACGACGTTACGCTCAGAAGCCGACTTCTTACTCACATTGCATCTCCACTCGACCACCCTTTTACTTAATTACAACATACTACAGATTGTCCTTTTTTGCAAAAAGGAAATTATGTATACTGTGTGTATGTTACATAAAGCGGGTGTATGATCCTCAAAGCACAACTCAGCCGACAATTCAACGCAAGCAAAAACATCTTCCCTTTCGGATAAAGGAGAAGCTGGAACAGCGCGGCATACTCTATGCGATGTTGCAGCATAGCAGCACAAGCCAATTCTGCTTTTATATAAGCCGACCTTCGACCAAGTGGCGGTCGTCTTTGTCCGCGAACTGCTGACACGCGGAAAGCATACCAAACGCAGCACACCACGCTGGCGACAGTTGTTTTAGAGCATCTTCTGCAAAAACTGGCCGGTATAAGATTGTGGTACTTTCGCCACCTGCTCGGGCGTGCCTTGGGCAATGATCTGCCCGCCGCCATTGCCGCCTTCCGGTCCCATGTCAATAAGGTGATCGGCTGATTTGATGACATCGAGATTGTGCTCGATGACCACCATGCTGTTTCCGGCATCGACCAAGGCATGCAAGACTTGCAATAGTTTTTCAACGTCGGCAATGTGCAGTCCAGTGGTTGGCTCGTCCAAAATATAGAGCGTACGGCCGGTTGGCCGGCGGCTGAGTTCGGTTGCCAACTTAACGCGCTGTGCTTCGCCGCCGCTGAGCTGTGTGGCCGGTTGGCCAAGCGAAATATAGCCGAGCCCGACATCGACAATGGTTTGCAGCTTGCGAGAGATCGCCGGCTGATTGCCGAAGAATTCCAAGGCTTGCTCGCAGGTCATTTCCAATATGTCGCTGATGGTTTGGCCTTTGTAAAAAACCTCGAGCGCCTCACGGTTATAACGTTTGCCGTGGCAGACTTCGCAGGGCACGTAGACGTCCGGCAAAAAGTGCATTTCAATCTTGATGATGCCGTCGCCAGCGCAGTTTTCGCAGCGACCGCCCTTGACGTTGAAGCTAAACCGGCCGGGCGTATAGCCACGCAGCTTGGCCTCGGGCGTTTGGGCGAACAGCTCGCGGATTGGCGTGAACAAGCCAGTGTAGGTTGCCGGATTGGAACGCGGTGTGCGGCCAATCGGCGACTGATCGATGATGATTGCCTTGTCGAGCTGCTTGATGCCTTCGATGTCGTCATGGCGGCCCGGCACGGTGCTCGCGCGGTGCAATCTCGCCAAAAGCTCTTTGGCCAGAATATCGTTGATGAGGCTGGATTTGCCGGAGCCCGAAACGCCGCTCACTACCACCAGCTCGCCAAGTGGAATTTCGACGTTAACGTTTTGCAGGTTATTTTCGCGGGCACCGATAATTTTGAGGCTTTTGCCATTCCCTTTGCGGCGTTTCTTCGGCAACGCAATTGACTTTGTGCCGGAGAGATATTGGCCGGTGATGCTCTTCAGGTTTTTGGCCACTGTGTCGGGCGTACCTTGCGCCACCACTTGCCCGCCATGTATACCGGCACCCGGCCCGATGTCGATAAGATAATCGGCCATGCGTATGGTATCTTCGTCGTGCTCTACTACAATGACGGTGTTGCCGAGATCGCGCAAATGTTTCAGCGTCGTAATGAGACGTCCGTTGTCACGCTGATGCAGGCCAATCGACGGCTCGTCCAGAACGTACAGCACGCCCATCAGGCCGGAACCGATTTGTGTCGCCAAGCGGATGCGCTGCGCCTCGCCACCGCTCAAGGTCGTGGCGCTACGCAGTAACGTCAGATAATTCAAACCGACATCACGCAAAAACTGCAGCCGAGCTTTGATTTCTTTCAAAATTTGATAGGCAATTTTAGCGCTTTTCTCGTCAAGCTCCAGGCTGTTAAAAAAATCGAGCGCGGCATCAATCGACATGTTGCAGATGTTCATGATCGATTTGTCGGCGACGGTGACGGCCAAAACTTCTGGCTTCAGGCGCATGCCTTTGCAGGCGTAGCACGGTTTTTCCTGCATAAAACGCTCGATGTCGTGCCGCATAAAGTCGCTGTCAGTTTCTTTGTGGCGGCGTTCCAGGTTGGGCACTACGCCCTCGTAGGTCGTCTCGAAGCTTCGGCCGTTGCCTAAGGAAACCCGGTATTTTTGCTCGCCGGTGCCATACATGATGCGCTCGATATTGTCATGGCTGACTTCGCCGGTGGGCACATGCAGGCTGAAGTGATAGGCGTCGGCAACGGCTTGCAGTTTTTTCATGTACCAGGCATCGGTGTTGACGCGGTTGAATGGGCGGATAGCACCTTCGGCAATGGTTAGGCGGCCGTTTGGAATAACGAGTTCGGGGTCGACTTCCAGCCGCGATCCGAGGCCCGTGCAAACCGGACAGGCGCCGTGCGGCGAATTGAAGCTGAAGGTGCGCGGCTCGAGTTCTGGAATCGCCACTTCGGGGTGATCGACGCAGGCGTACATCAGGCTGTAGTTGAATTCGTCGTTGGTGTCGGCGTTCACCACCATCACTTTGCCCTCGGCCACGTCCAGCGCCTGCTCGACCGATTGCGTGAGCCGGCTGCGGCTTTCTTCGTCGTTAACTACGCGGTCGGCCACAATTTCGATTCGGTGTTTAAAGTTCTTGTCTAGCTGCGGGAACTCCTCCAGCGCATACACCACGCCGTCAACGCGCACGCGGGCAAAGCCAGCGCGGCTGTACTGTTCAGGGATGTGCTCGAATGCGCCTTTTTTGTCGATAACGACTGGCGCGAGAATCATCAGCCGGGCACCCCCCGGCAAGGCAACGATTTTGTCGATGATGTTCGGCGTCGTCTGGCGAGTAACTGGCTTGCCGCAAATCGGGCAGTGCGGCACGCCAGCCCGGGCAAACAGCAAGCGCAAGTAGTCATAAATTTCGGTGACGGTCGCCACGGTGCTGCGCGGGTTGCGGCTGGTGGATTTTTGATCGATCGAGATCGCCGGACTAAGCCCATCTATTTGGTCGACGTCCGGTTTTTCCATTAGCCCTAAAAACTGGCGGGCATAGCTACTCAAACTTTCGACGTAGCGGCGCTGGCCTTCGGCGTAAATCGTATCAAAAGCGAGCGATGATTTGCCGGAACCTGACAATCCGGTGATTACCACCAACTTGTCGTGCGGCAATGTCACGTCGATATTTTTGAGATTGTGCTCCCGGGCACCCTTGACAACGATCGAACTCATAAGCCCGTATAGTATAGAGGAAAAACCGACGTATTACCAGCCTGCATCAGATTGGTCAAAACCTCCGTTGTGTATACTATAGCTACATATGAGAGATGCTGCGGCCCTGCAATTTGAGCTCCTAGAGCCAACACAACTTATTTCAGATTTGCAAGAAACTATCCCGCAGGCGCGCAGGCGCTTCGCCCTTATTTCAATGGTTGGCCTGTGGGACGAACAAACTGCGCCAATTTTTCAAGATATGGCTGACGCGGCAGCACGTGGCGTCGATACCTACGTCGGATTCGATGCCTACTCGACACTGCCCATCAACGAACCCCTGGGGGTGTCAACTGCACGCCATAAAGAACGGCTCGGCCAAACAAAACGAGGCCTTGCTGCCATTAAAGCAAACGGCGGCGAGGCAAATATCATAGGCAAAATCGGCATCAATCCCTACGCCGGACGCTGCCACGTTAAGGCGGTCGTGGCTGACGACACTGTTTGGAGCTTCGGCGGGATTGGGTTTCACAAAGAGAGCTTTGCACGCAAAGATTATTTTCTCAAGGTCAATGGCCCTAACGTTGCCGACCAGATGTTTGAATGGACGAAGAGTCTCATTACGCACCAAGAGCTTGAAGATCAGGAAGTGGCGGTACGGGGCAGTGCAAACACCTCGCTGCTGCTCGACGGCGGCAAACCCGGCAGATCGATTATCTATGACCGGGCGTGCGAGCTGGCTGAGGATGCCAGCAGCATCGTTTTCGTCTCGCAACTACCGCCAAGCGGCCGGCTGAGCCGTCTCATCGCCCGGACAAAGCATGAGGTATACTTTAACCGTCCGAACCAGTTATCGCTGGCTATGCGCTTGTCGCAGATAAGCGGCACGCTTGAAAGACGAGACAGCCTGGCCAACCAATATACTGGCTCAGAATACCTTCACGCAAAGTATATCCTTTACACGTTGCGCAATGGTCAGCGGATAGCCTTATCCGGATCTCACAACTACAAAAGGCTCGGCGTTAGGTTTGGAACCCAGGAAGTAGCCCTGCAGTCCGCCGAAGAGAGCGTGTGGAATGCACTCAGTTCTTTTACCGAGAAGCGTGTTCGATAAAAAATTCTAAAAATTTATTTGCTTTTTCTGCAAACGTGAGTTTAAATGAATTTAAGTAACACGCTGGCCTGTGAGGTGGTCATATGTCAAATTTTTTGGTTCTGGGTCTTATTCCGGGTACTCCTGTTCAAATTACGTTTGCCTTCTGGATTTTCGGAGTCGCTGCTGTAGTAGCGTGCGCCGGTATCTACTCTATAAAGCGCGCGCATGGTGTTAGTCGCGACACGCCGGCAGTTGACGAGCTTGTCAGCCAACTAAGACACACAAAAACCAGGCCAGGCCGACACCTAAAGTTGCGCCACCGAAGCCGGCTTCACATTTGGGTTGCTCGAGCCGCGCAACCAGCGCACGCCTAAGTACACCAGCGGCGTCTCAAAAACAGACAGCGTACAACGCACCAGCCAATACGGAATGAGCAGCCCGGCAACAAAGCTAGCGTTTGCATGGAACGGCAGCCCGCTAGCCCAGAACGCCAGCGTCAAAAAGACTGCAGAATCCACAAACTGCGAAATGAAATTTGCGACATTATTACGCAACCACAAGGCGCGCCGGTGCATATGCTGGCGCAGTTTGCTAAAGATTAACACGTCAAGCAATTCCGACGAGGCGAAGGCCGCCAAACTTGCCAGCGAAATGCGAATTGAAGCGCCAAACACTGCATCATACGCCGGCTCGCTCGTTTTGAAATGACTCGACGCCGGCAAATGCACCGCCAGCGCACTATACAGTACCAACAGCGCTACCATTGCCAGGCCCGAATACACCACGCTGCGCGCCCGTTGCTTGCCATGCACCTCGATGATTACATCGACCGCTGTAAACAACAGCGGCATCACAAAAATCGCCACGCTGGCGTTCACCACAAAATGACCAATGCGCACAATCGGAAACGTCTTGGCACCCATCAGCTCCGCCACCATCACGCCAAAAATATACAGTGCCACCAACAAATCAAACTTCTGAATCTTCATAATTTCCTCTCGTTATAAGCAAATGAAGAGCGCCGAGCGCCCGCAACGGGGTGTCAGGCGAAGCTAGACCAAGTTGCGATGTGTTTGGTGAGCAGCATAGGAACGTCCTCTTTGCAGTAAGCGTACGGGGCGAGGCGTCCGCTGTCAAGAAAATGGGCTTTAGGGCTAAAGACCGGCATCACGGAATGACCGGGGACCACTGGAGCGTCGTCTGGCTATGCACCTGGCCGCCCGGATTCGTTTCTTCGTTAAAATATGACGCCTGCGTGCTTTCAGGATCCAGCCAGACATCGAAGTAGTGGGTGTGGTCCTCGGCCCCGATTGGAGCGAAACGGTGGTGGCCGGCAATTTTTTGGCGCAAGAGACTGCCAGTGGCAGTGCTCGCCATAACGCTGCCATCCTTTTTGATGGAGAGCTCTTCACGCAGCCCGCGCCAGGCAGTGTCAAACGGCCGTTCCGGCTGGCCGTTGATAAGACGTCCGGTTTCTCCCATGCTGCTGCGGTTTTCTGACTGGAAGGCCGGCCCGGGGTTGCCGTTCATGTCAAAGTGGACTTTCTCTGTCTCGCGCAGCTGCTCGATGCCGCCTGCAGTTTCTCGAAAGACATTCAGCATCGTTTGGGCTGATGCGAGCCACAGTTGGCCGTCAACATCATGTAGTGTGACGTTTTCGGCTATCACTTTTGGCCCGTGGTCAATGTAGCCGGATAAATCACGTACGCCGGTATCTTCCCAGATGCCCGTTTCGATATCGTAGGCCCGGAGCACGGCACGCAGATCGTCCTCGCCTGTAACGGTCAGTTGGTTGCTCTCGTTGGTTATGCGTTGATCTTGAACAAGTGCTGCCTCGAGGGCGTCCATTTGTGCGCATGCGAATAGGCCCAGTCCGGTCCGCGTGCGCAGCATCTCGGCCGATTCCCAGCGTTGAGATGGACTCCTGTTGAGTTTAGCGGGATCGTATTCCGACACTGGAAGCAGCTCCCATAGTTGGTCGCCTGACCAACAAATCAAGTACTCGCCGATCGTTTTATACACTGTCTCGCCGATCTGCGGATTTGTGGCCTGTAGTTCATAATTTCTCCGGACGGCCTTAAGCGGTTCCTGTGCGCCAACGTCTAAGCCGAAGATTGCCTGTCGATCTGCCGCCATTCGATTATGTCTGCCTTTCCATGATGTTATGAAGCACGAAATGGTGCATGCCTTCTTTAAACCCACTCTCAAGAGCGGCGTCGACGATGGCGTAGACCCGGGCTTTGAGGCTCTCGATTGCGTTGCCCATCGCAATACCGAAACCCACTGCATCAAAGTGCTGCTCGCCGATTGTTTTAACGGTGCTTGGAATTATCCGGTTGCCCATCGCTGCTACGCCGTAGATATCCACGAAGACGGCCTCTATTGCACCCATCGCCACTCCTTACGTTAATTGTCACATATCGCAGCAAAGACTGTTTTTGCAGCCACTTGGTTGGCACGACTTATTGTATCAGGTCGAAGGGCTGCCGATAAGATTTTTCTGCACGCGCCAAAGCTTGTAGTTGAAATTACCGCAAAGAGCAGGTTGCTAAAAAATTGGCATATCTTGCGTCCGGCTGGAAATGTGCGGCGACGAACGCCTCGACTTTATTGTTGTCGTCGACCGTGGTGAGGGTATATTACGCCGCCCGTTGCCAAGGATTTTACTACCACTCCTGCGGTGGTTGCTCTTTTTTGAAATTGTAGCGAATAAACCTCATAGCCGTCATGGCCGCGCCCAGCAAAATTCGATCAGGCTGAAACTCGACCGGAAAGAGACTGAATCTTTTTTCTCTTAAGGTTGCACCAGTTCTAGGATTGCGGCCAAGCACGGCAGTAGCTCCCAGGCTTGATGCCTGCACAAGACCCATGGCAATTGCGAGTCCTGCCACATTGTGAGCAATTACTTCCGCTCCTTGGAAATATGCTGCACCGCTAGAGAATGCGAGTCCAAAAGTGTTGATATCACCCCGGGCTTTTTTGAGGCCTGCATTCCAGAGACCGACACGCAATGCTTCGTCGAGTTCGTTTGTCTGCGCCCGCCATTGGTCGACACCTGCCTCAATTCGACTCGCCACGCGATCAGCCAGTTCGGTACGGTTAATCCGAACTGTGGCAGTCGGCCAGTTACAGTGTGAAAGCATATAATCACTACCAGGATCGATCGACACTGACGCGCGTTCAGCGCGCGCCGCCGGACCAGTTGCCGATCCGGACATACTGCCGTCCAGGTTAAAATCCTCTATCGCCACGCCATCTACGCCGTACGAAATGCTATCGCCATTATAGCTTTGTACGACGAGTCCGCCGAATCCATACGCCCGCAATGTGTGTGCCATGTGCGGCGTGTTTAGCTCCATGGCATGGTCGTCAAAGCTGCTGCTTGATGCGAATTGCCAACCGACTGAAAAACGCTTCTCCACCGTTGGCGGTAGCTCATCCAGAGAGGTAAATCTTGTCATAGACAGACAAATATCATAATATTCCTATCCAGAAATTACAAGTCTATTCGATACCTGAACCATGAAACTCAAAAAAATAGCAGAGGCCATGCGAATCGCATAGTGGAAAGTCATTAAGAAGTGAGTTATGCAGCGAAAAATGCACTAACAGAGTGGATTTTCGTGACAAAGTATATTTATGTCGAGCGGCAACACTAGCGGGAATTGCTGCGCTATTCTCTGCTTGCCAGATAGGGGAAGAGGGTTTGCATGGACGCATAATCGACTTCCGCACCTCGGGAAATGGTCAGCCTTTCCTGCTCAGGCTCTGACGACATGACCGGCTCTGCGATCAAGGTGCGGCGTACAAAGAGTTCTAGCTTGTCGTCCGGGGCTTGGTAGTGATACCAGGTGGCCGGATTGTCGCCGCGGTACGGTTTTACCAGGCTGTCGGCGAGCGAAGGCGTGATTTGCACCCGCGGGTCAAGCGGCTCTTGGTCATCCCAAAAGCCGATTTCCAGCGACATGAGTTCATCGGTTTTAGTATAGCGACCGTCCTTTATCATCATGTCTGGCGGCATAAGTTGCTTGCACAACACTGAGCCAGCCAGCAGGTTGAGGGCATAGCGCCGATCCGCCATGATGTAGCGCTGCGCATCCGGAGAAAATTGCGACAGGGTTCCTATCTTCCACCTTAAACGCTCCATATTTTGAGCAAGGATTGTGAGCTTTGGCCCCAAAAGTTGGTGTGCGACTTTGTGCATAGCAGTATCTCCGAGCTTGAAGGACTCATCGGCGCGCTGCTTCCAATACTCGGCATGGGGTCCGAAAAACGCATCGTACTCAGGCGTATTAAAGTATGGAGCATTGACCGCGAGTTGATACGGCCGCGGTTTTTTGCATTTACGAAATTGCCCGGCCATCGGAAACCCTATCCAACCCGTAGTAGCGGCTGCGTCACCTGATAATGCAGCAAGATCGTACCACGGTCGTTGAGCTGCTGTATGTCTTGGAGTTTTAGCCGGACATCCATCGGCACATTGCCAGCAACTTCAGCACCCTGGCCGAACAAGTGCGGCTCAATGGTAGCATACATGTCGTTCACGAGTCCGGCCTTCAAAAAAGCAGCGTTTCCCCGGCCACCGGTTGTAAGCAACAGTTTTTTGTGTCCCGAGTTTTCGAGCCGTGCCACTAGCTCCGCCGGCTGCTCGCTCGTGAATTCCAAAGCGCCCGGCACGACTTGGTCGGCAAAGCGTTCGGGATGAGTGGTGAGCACAACACGTAACTTGTCTTGGCGCAGGCGGAGCGTCGGCCGGATCACTTCGTAGGTAGTGCGGCCCATGACAATTACGTCGTGGGCGTCACGCAAGCTGGCAAAGTGGCGAAAATCTTCGTCAGAACTCCAAGTGTGCACGTCCGGATCGTCGCCGCGTGTCATTTTTCCGTCGAGCGATTGAACGGTTACAAGTGTTACAAGCATCGTCATACCTCCGCGTTTTCTTCAGTTGGCATAATACTTTCGCCGTACAGCTTGAGTTCTTCGAGCAAATATTCTTGGTGGCCGGTGAGGTTGCCGCGCTCCACAACTTCTTGCAGCCGGGCGAAATATTTTGCGAGCCGGCTTTGTTTGCCGCCGCTGAGCAGCTTGTGCCTGCAAAACGCATCCCAAGCCGCACGCTCTTCGCTGTCGAGCGCCTTGGGGAAATTTCGTGCCTTGTAGAGCGGCAATAAGGCCGTCAAACGCGGATCGTCGAAATGCAGATTGAGATCACCCAGCTCGTCGGGCGCAGCGGCCCGCACCACACGCAGCGCCTGCTTGTCTTGGTTACTGAAAAAACCATCGTACAGTTGGCCGTCGACTGATTGCTCGCTGGAAGCAAATTCCAGCTGGCGCTGCGTGTCGAGCAGCTCGAGCGCTTTGCGAAGACGCGCCGGAAAATCCTTCATGGCTTGCAGCGCCTTATGATGCTGCCTAATTTTGCCCAGGTCAAGTTTGAGGCGCGCCTTGCTCTGGTCGTCAAGTACGCTCAGTGGTGCCACGGCCGGACAGTGATTGAATTGCAGCGTCTTGACTGGCAGACGTAGCTTGGTTTCGTCGCGACTCCATTTCCAGGCGTCGGCCAGGTCGGTTGGTGACATGTCTTTAAACTGTGCGGGGTCGTGGCGCAGGTCGTACACGAGCGCGCCTTGCTTGCCGGGATGTTCGCAGATAGCCACGGCGACAGTCGTTTTCTCGAACTCGGACGGGTATTTGCCAGAGGTATAGACAAACGACTCGCGGGTCATCACTAGATTGGCAACCTTGCGTTTGTCGCGAAATCTCAGCAAAAACTCAAACAGCTTCGGCTGGTGGCTGCGAATCATGCGCGCCACAGCAATCGAGGCTTCGACATCACTGAGGGCGTCATGCGCACGTTCGTGGTCGAGCTTGTTGAGAGCGGTTAGCAATTCCAGTCGATTGCTTGGTTTGCCCTTCGCATCGAACGGCCACTGGATGCCGTCCGGGCGCAGCGCCCGCGTCATGCGCGCCAAATCGAGCAGATCCCAACGCGACCGCCCATCCTGCCACTGCCATTCATAGGCATCGTAAAAATTGCGGTACTGCAAAAAACGCATGAACTCGTCGTCAAAGCGCACGGTGTTGTAGCCGACAAAAATAGTGCCTGGTGTGGCGACATGTTCGTGAAATAGCCCGAGGAAATCCGCCTCACTGCGGCCTTCGGCGATCGTTTGCTGCGGTGTAATGCCCGTCAGTAAGATGGCGTCAACGTCCGGCAAAATGTCCGGCGTCATGGCGATGAGTTCGTTGACGGGCTCGCCAATGGGCCGCAACTCCAGATCGGTGCGCCGGCCAGCAAATTGCATAATACGCGCCTCGCGCGGGCTAAAACCACTCGTTTCAAGATCGTAAAAGAAAAAGCTGGCAGCCATAACTACCAGTGTAACAAGTTAGAATTAGATGGCAACGGAATTATGTCCGAAGACATGCTAGCAGTGGGTCGAGAACGTTCTTTTGCAACCCTTCAGCCAGCGTGCCTGTCAATGCCACTTCATCGCCGTTTATGGTGCCCGCTTTGTCCACGCCAAAATAGCCGCCGTCCGCCCTGTTGTAGCTCTCCTGCCACGCAGAAGGCTGATATGTCCGCTTTTCGAGATTATAAGTATGCTGGTATGCCTCGCGGTCACTGGAATTTGGGCTCAGGACAAACTGGCGGGCAATAACTTCAAAAGCTTGGCCGGTTTCGCCGTCTACCAGATTGATATCCACTTCGTACAGCGGAAAAGGAAACTTTACGCCTTTAGATGTCTCTATCGGTGCTACGTCGTCAAAAGCCCTTTTCTGGTGCACTGCCCGAAATAATGCTTCGGCCTGAACGCTTAGGAAACTGCACACTTCAGGAGAGGCCGGTATGTTTGGGTCAAATGATGCGTCACTAAGAACATCAGCAGCTGTCATGTAGGTATTATAGCACTAGTGCTTACTTAAGTCAATATTATGATATTATATACATACGCTAGGCGTATGTCATTATATCCATTTGAGGTTCAGTACTCAAAACTGCCCTTGTCGGCGATGCTCACGGTTTCGCCGGCCGTAATGCCTTCGCGGACGAGGCCGTGCATAATGCCCATCTTGCGCATGATCTCGCGCAGGCGCTGCACGCCCGCTTCACTTGAAAAATCGGTGCGCGTCGCAAAACGCTCGATCTTTTTGCCTCGCACTACAAAGTGTCCGGCCTCTTTGTTCACCGTCCAGGCGTCTTGCACGTTTTCAATACGCAGGACCGGCAATTTGGTTTCGTCGGGTTCGCTCGCAGCTTTTTGGGCGTGCACTTCGTCAACGATTTTTTTGAGCGCGCGCAACATATCTGGAATGCCTCGTTTGGTGTGGGATGAGATGGCGCAGACGGTCGTGCCCTTTGGCGCTAGTTTTTTGAGTTGCTTAAGCTGGTCATGTATGATCTCGTCATCCAAACCTTCGGTTTTGGTGAGAGCCACGACCTGGGGCTTCTTAGAAAGGTCAATTTTATACGCTTGCAGCTCCGCTTGGATGGTTTTGTAGGCTTGCGCGATATCCGGCTGATAGACATCGACGAGGTGCAACAGTACGGCGGTGCGCTCCACGTGGCGCAAGAACTCATCGCCCAAGCCTTTGCCCAGCGCGGCACCTTCGATGAGGCCGGGAATGTCGGCAAACAGCAAGCTGGCAGTCCCGTCGATGTCGACCACGCCCAGGTTTGGCGTTATGGTCGTGAAGGGGTAATCGGCAATTTCGGGCCGGGCGTTGCTGATGACGCTTAGCAGCGTTGATTTGCCGGCATTGGGTAAACCTACCAGGCCAACATCGGCGATCATTTTCAGCTCGAATCGCACCGTCAGCAACTCGCCCGGTTCGCCGCGTTCGGCGATGCGCGGTGCTTGCCGGCGTGAGGAAATGAAATGCGCATTGCCAAAGCCGCCCTTCCCGCCTTTGGCAATGATCAGTTCCTGGCCGTCAACTGTCAAATCGGCGAGCACGCCACCGTCTTCACTGAGCACAGCCGTGCCGACCGGCACCGCCACAACCAAGTTCTGGCCGTTTTTGCCATGCTTGCGGACTTTGTCGCCATTGCTACCCGGCGACGCGTGCAGCTCCTTTTGATAGCGGAACTGCAGCAGCGTGTTTTGATTGCGGCTCGCTTTCAGGACAATGCTCCCGCCGTTTCCGCCATCGCCGCCATCCGGGCCGCCGCGGTCGACAAACTTTTCTTGCCGAAAGCTGACGATGCCATCGCCGCCATCGCCCGCTTGTAGCGTTACACTTACGTGGTCAATAAAATGCATACTTTGTATTGTAAAGGGTTAGTGATCAAATTACCACTGTTAATAGATGTAAGTATAGCGGCTGGCGTCTGCGGCTGAAAATAGTTTGAAGTCGACGCGGCCAAAGCCACCAGCGCCAGCCGAGTTCGTCATAGACACTTGGCCGTACGAGTTCATCTCTGAAATCCAGAAACTCCCGTCTGCGTTCACCACTTCGACAATGGCCACGTGACCGGGGGCGGCGCTATGCTCAACGGCCACGGCGCCGGCTTTTGGCGCGCTGCCGGTTGGAATGCCGAACGAGGCGGCACGGTACGCCCAGGTATAGGCGTCGCCCAAGTTGGCAGGCACCGGCTCGCCCAATTGCGCGCGGCGGTTGGCCGCATACCAAGTACAAAAACCGTAGTCGTAGCCGTTTGAGCCATAGCTCGGCACACCGCCAAGATATCCCAGACCATAACTCGTGCTGCTGGTCCGAACCGCCGCTTGCTGGCCGTTTGGAATGATAATCTGCTCGCCGACTTGCAAGCCGGAAATTTCAGCGTCATTGTAGGCGATGATCTGGCTCTGGTCGGCCTTGAATTTCTGCGCAAGCGAGGCGGGCGTGTCGCCGGCTTTCACAGCGTAGACGATGCCCGTTACTGGCGGGATCGTCAGTTTGGTGCCGGCTGCAACGGTGTCGCCAGTGATGCCGTTCGACCAACGAATACTGTCCGACGTCACGTTAAATTTGGCGGCGATGCTTTCAACGGTATCGCCTGGCTGCGCCGCATACGCTTGGATGTCTTGCCGCGACCTCAGTGCCGTCAAAACTTCTTGCGGCTTCGTCACGACGGTGTTATTAGACGAGGCAAGCGCTATTTCGGTATTCACGCTAATCGCTTGGTTGACGACCTCGCCAGCCTCGGGCAGGCTGGTCATACGGGCGACATTGACAGCGATGTCGGCAGACGAAAGCTGGTCGAGCGGGTCGCCACTTGCCGTCGAGCTTTGGCCCACGGCGTTCGCCAGCGTACCCGGCATGACCGGAGTATGCGAGCCACGAAATACAAAAACCATAATACTCGCCAGCAAGACGACGTTGCCAAATAGCAAGGCATAACGCATTGAGCGGCGGCGAACCGCCTTGCGCGCATATACCTTACGCAAGCGACGTACGACATTGCTGGAAGTTACCGGCCTCTGCAATCGTTCCGTCAAAGTGTGGGACGTGAAATGGCTAATACGATTCTCCTGGCAGTTGCTGCCATTGCTTCGCTGTTTGTTATCTATTATGCAGCAAGGACTCGATCGTTCTTGCTATTAATTTGATATTCAGCAAAAGAGTAGTAGCTTTTGCGTGGTAGCGAATTGCTGCGGGTACACAAAAACTACCGCTTCAGTATAGCAAATATACCGCTTCCGGCAAACTCTTCACGCACTATCACCTCTGTTACGAGCTACTGTTGCTGGCACAATTTATGACAATACTGCTGTGTTTGTTGTTCGTGTTGTTGCTCGGTCTGCGAAAAGTACGTTTTGCCGTCATCGCCAGATACAAAGAAGAGCCAATTGGTGTTTGCCGGGTGTGCTACGGCCTGCAGCGAGCTGGCGCTAGTGTTGCTGATCGGTGTCGGCGGCAAGCCAGGATGAAGGCGCGTGTTATACGGCGAATCGTAGCTTACCGAAGGCGTTTGGCCAGCTACAATCGCTCCGTAAAAAGCGGTTACGTCCGAACCAAGCGTAATACCTGCGTGCAGCCGGCTCAAGAAAACTTGGGCAGCTTGGGCACGATCACTAGAGTTGGACACCTCTTGCTCGACAATGGACGCCAAAATAATGCCCTGATAAGTGCTGAGCCCTTGGGCGGCAAAGGCGGCGCGGATGTCTGGCGTTAAGTGCTGGCCCATTTCGGTGAGCGATTCGTTCACGATCGTCGGCAATCTAGTGTCCGAATCTTTCTCAAACGAATCCGGGTATAAGTAACCCTCCAGACTTGCGCCGGCCGGTTTGTCGACAAGCGCCGGATTATTGGCATAATTGGCCGGGTTTAGAGCGCTCGTTATTTCGGATTTTGAAAAACCGGCATCAGCGAAGGTGGTGCGCAACTGGTCCAGCCGTTGCGCCGGCAAAATAGTTACGAGGTTGGTAGCGATCAGGCCGTGAGTGAGCTGTTCGACAATTTGTGGTGTGGTTTGGTCGGGTTGCAGCGAATAGGTTCCCGCCTGCAGGCCGTCGCGGACTTCCTTGCTGCTCACGTACCATTCAAACGCCCAACTGTTGCGGATAAGGCCGAGGTTCTTTAGTTTGGTCGCGATGGACTTCGCCGAAGAGCCTGGCGCAATGACGACCGTTACCGAACGACTGCTGGTGGCGGCCGGTTTCAAATTTTCATCGTACACATGCCGCATGACCGCTGTCACGCTCACCAGAGCTACGACAACAATGACTGTCACCCAGATCACCCTACCGGGCCAGCGGCGCCTTGATGATCTTGCACTGTATTTCATGTTGCGCGGATCTCCGTGTGGTCGTGTAGAAAATCTTCGAGGATGTAAGTTGCCGCCAAGGCATCGATGTCACCTTTGACATAGGGTTTGCCCCTTGCCTGCAGCTCGGCCTCGGCCTGGCGCGAAGTTACAGCCTCATCCTGTAAGTATACAGGAATGTCAACGGCCTTTTTAAGGGCATCGGCAAAAGCTTGGATAACACCCGTTTGCTGCGTTTGTTGGCCGTCCAGACCGCGCGGAAAGCCCACGCACAGTGCGGCAACGGATTCTGTCTCTATAAGTTTTTTAATGTCTTGCAAGGTTGTTTCGCCGGTGTTGAGCGTGGTAAGCGGGCGCGCAATTCGGGCAGCCACACTCGCAATCGCGACACCGATACGACGTCCGCCAACATCAAGCGCCATGACCGAAACTTTAGGATCCTGGAGCATTTTGCGAGGGCTTTTCGATGACAATCGTAATCTTGCTGGTATTCTTCGGAATAGCCGAGACCCAGAATGGACTATACGAGACGTTAACGTCGGTCACACCCGGATTGGCTTTGATGATATTCTCGGCATCGACAGCTTTCTTGCCGGCAACTTGCGGCTTGAGGCTGTCCGCCTTGAGATCTGGCCCAGCCACTGCCGTATCTTGCAAGGCGACGACCGCTTTGGCCGCGTCTTGACTCTGCACGGTGAAGGTGGCAGTTGCCAGCCCATCGTCAAGAATGACTTGCTTGGCGGTGTCGATCTTGGTATCAACCGCGCTGGCCACCAACTGGTGCAAGTCTTGTTGCTTGGCACCAAACATGGTGTAGGTGACTGTTTCACTAACTGTAACGTTGTCGGCCTGCGTGCCCACTGGAACACTCGTGGTGATGTTTGGCGCAGCGGCTTGGAAGGTTGATTGGATGGCAGTTAACCCAGCAGTTTGCAGCGCAGTAGCGAGCTGCTGCTTGATAGCATCGGTGTTCTGGCTGGCGAGCTGGGTTTTGGCACCGTCAATATCACTTTGTTGCACAACTTTGACAATGTTGCTGGTGCCGCCGGTCATGGGGTTACTGGAACTAGCCGCGACATCAGATCGGCCGGCAACCGTAAAAGTGCCTGCGCCTATATTGTATTGTGTGCCGTTATTTTGAGCGACCACTGGCGTTGCCCCGCTAGCAGAAAAAACACACTTTCCATGCGAACCTTGTGGGATAAATGCCGTGTCGCTTTGCGTAATGAATGTCAATCCGCTCGAACTTACCCCTGTTCCTGCGGGGACATCTGCAGGTATGTTTGCACCGCACGCTCCTGCCGACATCGTAATCGTACCGGAGGCCTTAGTGCCATTATCTTGCTGGCCGGTGGCGGCGACTTGGGCGGTGTAGCTCTTTTGCGTTTGCTGGATTTGCGCCGGCACAACATTGTTGGCCGCGTTGACGGCGGTCGCGGCCGTGTTAAGGGTAATGTTGACATTGGCCGTGACATTGCTGGCGTTGGTCTTGACAAGTATGGAGGCCTTGGGGAGCACGTTGAAACAAATAATCCAGGCGCCGATCAGCACAATAATGCCAAGTGCGCCCAAAACCAGCAGCAACCGAAAACGATTGAAGTTCGGAATTTTAAACTTGGCGGCCTTGGCCTTGGCCGCCTTCTTGGCTTTTTTAGATGAGCCGCCACCGGCCACGGCCAAAGCTGGCATGTTCGACGAAGAATCATCGCTATTATCAAGGTCAATGGTGTCCTCGACGACCGAGGCCGGAATCGTGCCGGCAGCCAAATCGCCGACTGGCTTCGAAGTATCGAGTTCTGCGGTCGTTGACGGCTCATCTTCCATAGACAGCGCCTCTTCGGCATCGTCGAGGCTGTGATTGGTCGCCGGGGCATCGGGAACTTCCGGCTTGCTCTGTAAGTTTTTGGCAACATACAAACCAACGCCGCCGGCCAAAGACAACAAACTTGCTTCACTCGTAATTAGTACCAGGTGTTTTTTGGCGTCCTCGGCAGAGCGTTTCAGCAATTTCATATTAACGACGCTTTGTAACATGGTTGCCCGTTTGGGCAGCACTAGCGCCACGATCTTTTGCGACGAACCACGAATTTTATCGATGATGGTTGTTATCTCATCATCGACATCGACGTAAATCGTCTCTTTTCCGGCGTTGCTTGGGTTTGCCAAGCTGGTGCCCGTGCTCATACTCGTAACATCCTGTCTAATTTCTCGCGCATAGAACCCGAACCGGCAGGTTCGGCGCCACTGCTGAACTGCATGGTGTCCAGGCCGACACGCAAGAGCCCCATGGCGGTGATAAAGGTATGATCGGTGACATAGCCCGTTTTGTCAACAATACCGATGACTTGAGCTGGCTGGATGTGCTGGACGGTCGGTTTGCGCGTGAACGGCAACTTGGTGTACCAGTCCGAGTCCTGCAGTTTACTCATTAGCATATCCAGGCTGGAACCACCGCCGCACAACAGCAATCGGTACGGCAAATGGTCGAGCTTGTCGAATTCGCTGAGCGCCAGCTCGACGCCGTTCATCCAGACATCGAGCGTTCTGTTGAGTGCGCCCTCGACAGCGGGAATCTTTTGCGGCGGGATGTGATTGTCGGCCAGGCCAAGCTTGAGTTCTTCGGCTTCGCCAAATTCAACGCTGAGTTCACGCTCGATCGAGCGTGTATAGGCCCGCCCCCCGATACCGAACATTTTGGTGCCCTGCACACCGCCGTCGTTAATGACAGCAATGTCAGTGGTGCCGCCGCCGACGTCCATGAGAACGGCGCTCATGCTGGCGTTGGCATTGTCGCCAATGACTGAGCGAGCCACGGCAAAGGGCTCGGCCGCCACTGCCAGCAGATCGAGGTCGAGCTGCTGGGCCGTGCGCTCCAACGCGCCAATATGAATCATCGGTGCAAACGCCGTGTACAACTGCACGACCACGTCCCGGCCCTGAAAACCAATCGGATTCGTCACCTTATAACCGTCAATTTCGATACCGACCAGCGCGCTGTTCACGAGGCGCACTTCGACTTCTTTGCCGCCAAGCTCCCAGGCCAACTGTTGCTTGGCCTTGGTTTGGGCGCGCTCTTGCACGAGCTTGATGACTTTTTCCATTTCGGCCAGGTCAAGCGCCTTGTCTGGTTGCTTGCGCGACACGCGGACAGTGGTGGTTGTGCCTTTGACGAGTTCGCCGGCGATGCCGATAACGGCGGTGCGCACGCTCACGCCGGCTTGGTCTTCGGCTTGACTCAAAGCTTTGTCACAGTTTTCGACCACACTGCTGATGTCGGCGATTGCGCCGGCCTGCATGTCGCTGAGCGACTGGTGGGCGCGGCCGACTCCTACGATTTCCACACCTTCTGGCAGTACGCGGCCAACCAGCGCCTTGACAAACTCGGTACCGATGTCGAGCGCTACTACATACTCGTCCTTCGGTGTTTTTTTACCACGGGCTGTAACTTTTTTGGTCGCCTTAGCGCCAGCGCGGGATGCCTCGGTGGCAACCCTAGACGCAACAACATGGCTGAGGTTCTTCATCTTATCAAGCATAATCGTATTCAATTATACCACGCAGCACCACAAATAGGAGTTTCCACTGGCAAGATATTTGCCGTTTGGACAAAGCATTCACAGACTACTAACATAAGTTTATAATAATCAAAATATGATCACCTCCTTCGAGGTGCGGCCCTTGCCCGAGGCTCGCGATTTTTCAGAAGCAGCCGCGTTGCTGAATGACATGGTCGAGGTCGGCCTTCCGCTATTCAAGATGGAATGTGCCGGCTATGGCTATGAAGCTACACAGGAACACCTCAACGAAATATTGCCGGCAGCTGGGTTTGAAATGAGCGGAGCCGTTACTACAATTGTCCGCCCGGCGAGCGAAGATCAATCCGCAGATCTGCCGCTTCATCTCGATGCCTTTCCCGGCATCGAAGCGCGGGGCCTGGTCGATATTATCGACACGCACTACAACCTGCACGGCAGAACCCGAGACAGTTTTTTTGTTCCCACGCCCGGCTTCATGGGAAACGGCGGTGATCTGACAGAGACCGCACACGCCTTATTCGTTGCCGGTGCCGCGAACGACCTGATCCTGCGTCCGGTTTGCTACCAAGGCGAAGTTGGTCCGGACGGACTGGTTCTATTTCGGCTTTTCGGCAAATTGCCAGTCGTCCATCACTTTCAAACGCTTGCATGGCCGCGTATATCAAACGTGCAGTTTGCAAGCTCTGTTGGCCGGGGAGCCGTGCGGGCCAGCAGTCAGTAAGGGCAAAGCTTAGGCGAGCACGGCTTTGATGCGCCGGATTCCGGCACTGCTGGATTCTTCTTTGAGAATTTTGAAGCGCTTGCCGTCTTCCTTGAGCTGCGCGGTGTGGTCAACGTGCGGCCCACCGCAAATTTCAAAACTGAACGGCTTGTCGGCATCGCCGGCGATCATTTTATAAACTTTGACGATGTCGCCGTAGCGGTCGCCAAAAGCACCGAGCGCACCCAGTTCTTCACACGCCTGTTTGGTCGGATATTCGGCGTAGCTGACTTTTAGGTCTTTGTCGATTTGCGTGTTCACGATGTCTTCGACCTGTTTGATCTGCTCTGGCGTCATTTTGTCGGGATGGCTGAAGTCGAAGCGCAGGCGCTCTTCGGTGATGTTGCTGCCGTGCTGGATAACGTGCTCGCCGAGGACTTGGCGCAGGGCTTGGTACATCAGGTGCGTGGCGGTGTGGTACTTTTTGTGTTGCAAGGTTTGGCCGCCCAAGCCGCCTTTGAAGGTGCCTTTGGCTGCCGTTTGCGACCGCTGCTTCTGTTCCGTCATCAAACGGTCAAATACTTCATCAGCATCGAGGGCAATATCAACACCCCGTCTGAAGGCTTCTTCTTTCGAGAGTTCGACGGGGAAACCGTAAGTATCATAGAGCTTGAATAGTAGATCTCCGGCAATAGACTTCTTAGGTACCATAGCAACAAGCTTCGCCCCCGATTCGGTCACAAGATTGTTGCCTTCTTCTGTAACGAGGTCAACATTCTGGAGAAACTCTCTCAATCCTTTGCGGAGGGTTTGGCGAAAGACTTTTTCTTCTTTGACGAGAATTTCTATGACCCTGTCGCGGTTTTCGGCGGCTTCCGGAAAATCTTGACGATAGAGATCGGCGATGACCGGCACGACCTGTTCGAGAAAGTTTTGCTCTATACCTAATTCGAAAGCGAAGCGGATAGCACGGCGCACCAGGCGGCGCATGACATAGCCCTGCTCTTTGTTGCTCGGCACCACGCCATCAACCGCTAGAAATGTTGCACCACGCAGATGATCCACGATAACCCGCATAGCGCTGGTATGAGCGTCGTACTTTTTGCCGGAAATTTCTTCGAGCTTCTCGACGATCGGCCACAGCAGGCTGATCTTGAACACATCCGGACTGTCGATAGCTGCCATAGCAATCCGTTCCAGGCCGCCGCCAAAATCGACGTTCCGCTTCGGTAGCTGTTCGAAACCGGCTTCGGTACGGACGTACACCATGAAAACGCTGTTGCCGATTTCGACAAAGCGGCCGCAATCGCAGTTCGGGTGGCAGTGTTCGCCGTATTCGGGGTTGTGCTTAACAAAATCGAATTCGTAAAAGACTTCGCTCGTGGGGCCGCCCGGCTCGCCTGGCGGCATGTCGTCAATCTTATCGCCACGCCACCACCAGTTTTTGTCAGCGTTGTAGTAGAAGATGCGTTCACCCGTTTTGACGCCACGTTTGTAGCCGCCCGCCTCGGAACCGATTTCGGCTTCTTTGGCCTCTACGCCTTTTTTGGAAAAAAGCTCTTTCCAAATTCCGGCAGCTTCGGTGTCGCGGGGAATACCGTGTTGTTCGCTGCCGATGAAGGTGGTGACATAGAGCTTTTTGGGATCAAGCCCGACGACGTCGGTCAAAAACTCAAAGAACCACGGCAACTGCTCGGCTTTGAAGTAATCGCCAAGCGACCAGTTGCCGAGCATCTCAAAGAATGTGGTGTGGCGGTTGTCGCCGACCTCTTCGATGTCTTGGGCGCGCAAGCACGTTTGCGAATCGGCCAAGCGAGTGCCAGCCGGATGTTCTTCACCCAATAAATACGGGATAAGTGGTTGCATGCCGCTGCCCACGAACAGCGTAGTTGGGTCGTTTTGCGGCACAAGCAACGCCCGCGGAATCACCGCGTGCTGTTTGGCTTTAAAAAAGTCAAGATATTTTTGGCGGATTTCTTGTGCGGTCATGGACTTAATAATACCAGGGGTAGCCCTGTCTCAGCAAACAAGAGGTTACAAAGGGCAAACGACCTATGCTTCGCTCTTGCCATATAAAGTCTCTTGGCGCGTGGTTGTATCGCGGTAGGCTCCGCCCACTTTACTACGCGTGTCTTCCTTCACCTTGTTACGATGCTGTTCAGCAGCTTGGTAAATCGAGTGAACCGAAACCTTATCTGTTACCACGTCGTAGGCAACCCCAACGTCCACTACGGTAAGCTCGTCAAGCGGTACAATTCGCCTGTTATTAATATATAGGACGCTCTTTTCCACTACAACGTCCTCGAAGGTTTCTGTTTCGTACCGTGCTTCGATAAGCTCATACTTGCCCGCCGATGCCGGACGGCTATCAAGAGCTTCATCGATATGCCGCCAAAGTCGTTGCTGGTTTTCCTGGTCAGTCTTTTTACGCTGTGCCCTAAAAATACGTTGCCACAAACCACGCGACTGCTCTGGGCTAAGGTGGGCAATACCCACAAGATTTTCATCTCCACTCTCGCGAACAGCCACAAAGTTATCCCCAGCGCGTAGCACAGCGTGAAGCTCGTCCGCCACTACTCGTAAAATAATGTCCCCCATATCGTGACCGAGTTTATCGTTTAGCTTTTTGAAATTATTGATATCAGTCCGAAGTACTGTCAGTGAATTGGGGAAGGCCATATTTTCCTGCGGCCGCCGGCGTTCATCAACCCGGCCAAGCCCAAACACCCCATTTGTCCATTTGTCGAACTCACTTCGTTGCTTGAGGCCCGTCGTTTTGTCTATAGCACTATTAAATTCATCGTACGCTTGGCCAATCGTGGCGTCTATGAGCATTCTGCTCAAGAGCGCATCACCCTCCCGAAGCCGCTCCAGCATGTCGTCCGTGTCGGCATGCGGCATGAGCGCCGCAAGGTAGACTTGGTTTTCGACCGCGCACTCCTCCAGACGATCTGGTGTGAACCATCGGTCTTCTAAAAGTGGCCCCTCCTGCCCTGTTTCACACCCTGTCATACCCGCTCCCAAAAAAGTCTTATGTTGAAGTTACTTATTGTAGCATGACAAGCTCGCCGCTTTGTCTACAAAAACTTATACTATAATTCCGCCGCCAAGGACGCGGTCGCCGTCATACAAAACCGCCGATTGGCCAGGCGTGAGGGCGCGGACATCCTCGCCAAGCTCCAGCCGCCAGGTGCCGTTCGGTTGTTTGGTTACATTTTTGACTGGCACAAGCGGCGCCCGGTAGCGGGTTCGGACGCCGTAGTGCGCGCCTGGCTCGGGTTCGCCGTTAATCCAATGGGTATCGCCCAGCAGGAGCGAAGCTGCCCACAAATCTTTATCTTGCAGATTGGTCGTAACATAGACCTCGTTCTTGGCCATGTCTTTGCCGATGACATAATATGGCAAGCCGCCGCCAACGTCGAGTCCGTGGCGCTGGCCGATGGTGTAAAACAGCGCGCCGTCATGCTCGCCAATCACCTTGCCGGTTGCGTCCACAATCGCTCCCGGTTCAGTTTGCACGTATTGCTGCAAAAATTCCTTGATACCCACTTTGCCCACAAAACAAATGCCCTGGCTGTCTTTCTTCGCTGCCGTAACGAGTCCGAATTTCTTGGCGAGTTCGCGCACCGCCGGCTTTTCGTATTCGCCAATTGGCATGAGCGAGCGGCGCAGCGCATCCTCCGTCACACGATACAAAAAATAGCTTTGGTCTTTATTTTTGTCGAGACCAGTTAGCAAGCCAAAATGAAACTGCGCCTGGCCTTTTACGGACTTTGGGGTGGTAGCACTTGGGGGACCCCCGTCGCCCGCAGCCTGAGCGAGGACGATGGGGGAAAATGTGCCGACAGACCCCCCCGCGTTAGTGAGAGTGTTGCTAATCCGAGCATAGTGACCGGTGGCGATCAGGTCGGCACCGTCCGCAAGTGCCGTTTCCAGAAACAATTTAAACTTGACCTCCTGGTTGCACATGATGTCCGGATTCGGCGTGCGGCCGGCCTTGTACTCGTCAATCATATAGTCGACAACTTTGTGCCGGTACTCCTGTTCGAAATCGTACATTTTGAACGGAATGCCGAGCTGCACTGCCACGCGTTTGGCATCCTGATAGTCCGTTTTCCACGGGCACACAAAACCCGGGAGGTCTTGGCTCCAGTTTTTCATGTACACGCCGGTGACGTCATAGCCTTGCGCTTTCAAAAGCGCCGCCGTCACCGAGCTGTCTACACCACCGCTCATCCCAACATAGACTTTTTTTGCCATAGTCTGATTATCTTAGCAATCTATGCCAGTTTTATCAATGTTCGTCAAGCCGTTCGGCGCTGCGCTCCAGATGGCGACGCAACGAAAATAGTTCAAATTTTTGGCCGATAAAAAACGAAGCAGCAGTCAGCGGCAGCGCAACGCCGCCGGCAACGGCTATGGACTTCCAAATTACTGCTTGGCTCAGTCCGCTAGTTGTAGTGGTGTTTGTTTTGGCGGGCACCGAACTTTGAACGGCGCCATTGGCCACGCCGATGATCTGCAAAAACGCGCTCGTGCCGTTTTTGTCAGCGCCCTTTACCGTAATGTTGTAGATACCGGCCGTATCGTAGATGTGTTTGATGGTGAAGGTGCCGTCGCTCGTCAGGCTGATAAGGTCTTGTTGCTTGTTGTCGCCCCACTCAACGCTGATGGCATAGGGCGGCACACCGCTGCCGACCACGATCGGCCAGTCCAGCTCTTCGCCGGGATTAGCGCCCCACTTGGCGTATGGGCTGGTGAGGAACATGTGGCTGCCGAACTGGGCAAATTGCTGGTCGTTGAACGTTACGGTTACGACGTTGGAGTCGGGGCTGGATTGATCGAGTGCGTCGTACGCTCGTGCCACCAAGTCGTTTCGGCCGCTAAAAATATCTACTTGCAACGAATAACTGCCGGTCGCACACTGCGCCGAACCCACAAATACATTGTTGGAGAACACTTTAACCAGCAATCCTTTTGGACACAGCCCGCTGACCGTAATCGGCGTGCTTGTAAATGTCTGGCCGTTGCCTGGCACGGCAATGGTTGGTGCCTGTGTTGGGGCGGCGGTGGGGAGGGTGCCTTCAATACCAATGGAGCCATTTTGCGGATTTTGCGGTTGCGTAACGGCGCGCGCTTTGCGGGGCAGCCATAAAGCCAGGACAACGAGGGCCAACAGGCAGCAGAGGCTGAAAATCCTGATCGGAGAAAGCACTTCCCGCCACTGCATGCGACAAAACGCCTACTTTCTTTTTTGGCTGCGAGCGACAACTCGGCCGCGCCGCAGCTTACGTTGCAAAAGATACACGCCCAGAACGATAGCAAACAAGACGACCACCATCAAGATCAGGAACCAAACCGGCAAGTACCAGAAAGTTGCCGTGCCCACGATTTCCTGGTTCGCACTTCCGTTCAGACCGTAAAAAACAGCCAGCTCGACGGTGTAGCGTCCAGGTGCCAGGTGCGGCGTATTACAGGAGATAGTGGTTTGTGTTTCGCCGCTCGCCGCCTTGGTGACTTGTGAACTCTGTTGCATGCAGGCTTCGAATCGGCGGGTTTGGCCGATCAACGCCAGCTGTTGCTTTGGATTAGCTTGCTCAATCACCTTCACCTGCTTGCCGAACATGTTTTTCACCAAAATGCTGCCGGTGGGTTGCTCGGCGACATTGCCTTGGTTTTGCAGCAAATAGGCCAGTACCTTGGGCGGCGTCGTAAAGAACAGCGAGCTGAAGGTGCCCGTCTCGTCGTCGGAACTCGGAATGAAGGCGCCGAATTGTTGCAGCTGCATGTGTTCAGCGGCGTGACCGGGCACCGTCACAAACATGAGCGTTACGCTTGAAGCAGCCAGGGTCACATTCTGCTGGCCCGGTGTGTTCTGCGCCGTGTATTCAACCGCGCTGTAATAGCTGCCCGCCCCTTGGGTGGCTGGAATACTCAGCGTTATCGGCACGTTGACCGCCTTGCCCGCCGGCACGTTGACGGTGCTCGGCAGCTGCAAGAACGGCTTGATCGACCACGTTGTTTGTGGCGCATTTGGCCGTAGGTCGAGACTAGGGCTGCCGGTTTGGTCTTGTGCGCTGAAATCAACCAAATGGAGCGTTACGGTCAACGGTTGCGTTTGGCTCAAGTTATTAATGTAGAGTGTGTCTGAAACGTGCGCACCGGGTTGCAGCGTGTAATCTTTGCGTGGCGTAATTCCCAGCCCATTTGATGCAGCCTGAGCCGGAAGGGTTGGAATAATGGCCAGTGTAAAAACTGCAACTGCAGTCACCACCAACTTTTTCAGAATGTATTTCATTGTTTCCCTCTTCGTTATAGCTTAACCTTTAGCATTAAGTGTAGCAGCTAAAAGGCCGCGCTACAAATATACGTAACAGTGGTGTTATAGATTCCGGGCGGCTGTGCCGACGTGACATTCACAATATAGCTCGCCGTAAACCGTTGCCAGTCTGAGGAGTTTCCTGCTGCGACCACTGGGTCACCGCTTTTGTACGTGAATGCATTGGGCGTGTTATAGTTGGCGGTCGGTTGCGCAGTGCCTGGACCCTGCACATCGGCGCCAACCCGCGGCGAGCTGTTGGCCCGCAAGTTGATGCCGAACTGCTGATTGCCGGCTGCGCTTGGTGTTGGCACCGCGAGGGGCGCAATGATATTGTTGCCCGAGGTCATAGTCGTTCCCAGTACATCTATCAAATAGCCGTTGAGCGCATTGGTGCCGACCCACATTTGCGACGTACCGCTCGAACTAAAGTTGGGGTTCAAATCGCCCAGCTGAATAAAATTGCCGCGCGCGGTGGAGCAGTCGCCCGCAATCGTGACGCCAACGCAAAAGTCTAAAATCGGTGGCACTTGGGTGCTAATATTAACTGTTTGCGTGATGCTGTTCGCCACCGTTCCGGCGTCTGTATTCGTGCCTGTGCCATCGGTCGAGGCGTAGGTCGAGATACGCACAAAAAAGGTGGCGTTGCTCGAAGGGTTAATGGCGTTGCTAAAAACGTACTGCGAACTGGGCTGGGTGACCGGAGCCGGCGCGCGCGTAAGCACAACCTGGCTGCTGGTAGCCGAAAAGGTGCTGAAGCCGGTTTCGCCGCCCTGCCCCAGCAAATTCACGCCGCTCACGTCGAGTCCGGTTGGCGCGGTGCAAGTGTCATTGAACAGTGGGGTTGTACAATATTGGAATACTAAGGAACCGACGCTACTCGGGCTTTCATACGTAAACGTAAATTCGTGGTTCGTCAGAGCCGACGGCACGCTTGAGGCGATCGAAAAGCTGCGCTGTTGCAGCTGACCGGCGACGGCCGTCTGGTGTGCAGCAAGCGACGTGGCAACGACCAAGAAAAAGCTGAGCAACCAACCAAAACCTTTCAAGAGCTTTTTCGATTGCCCAGCATATTTCATGCTTATGATTGTACGAGAACTTGCCGCAGATTAGTAGGTCGGAACTGCGATGTAGTTAACCGTAGTGGTGTAAATGCCAGGAGGTGTGTTTGTCGCAATGTTCGCCAGGTAGCGCACCGATCCTGTGTCACAGGTTATGACATTGGCGGTCGTAGCGATTGGCACGGGCGTTGTAACGCTGCTTGGCGCGAAGGCAAAGAGCGCCGACCCACCACTTGTAATCGTACCGTTTCCGGCAGTGTATGGTGAGCTTGCCGCAAGACTCGTAAAGCTATAGCCGCTGCCAGCTTGCGTGTCGCTGCTGTCGACCGCTAAGCCAAACTGTGCCGTGCCCGGATTGCTCGCTACAGCCGTGTTTGGGGTAGGCTGTGTCGTTCCGGCCGCCGCTATAGAGTTCGATCCGCTTTTCAGCGTATCACCCGAATAGTAGACTATCGTGCCGTTGAGTGCGTTGGTGCTTATGCGAAAGTAAGAATGGCCGTCGAACGCCGTGGTCGAACTCAGGCCATTGGTCGGGTCGCCGATGCTGAGTGCGCCGGTGTCCGTAAAGGCAGTACAAGTCGTACCGGGAGCAGTCACCGTTGTGCCGACAGAAAAATTCAAAGCTTCCTGCACCTTGGCGGTAATGGTAACTTGTGTAGCAGTTGAGCTGGCGGTTGTGCCGGAGTCAACAGCAGTGGTATAAGCATTGTCTGAATACGTAGTAATGCGCGCAAAGAACGTGCCGGTACTGGTCGGGTTGGTGATGTAGTCGGACGCACCGCCGCCAAAACTTACATTTACTGCGCTACCAGTTTGTGCTGTCCCCGTCGCCCACTTCAGTAAAACGCAGTTCGTGCGCACTGTGGTGCCGCCGTTACATACACCTTGCGAGTTAGACGGATCGGCAGTTGTCGTGTCGAGGCTCGGGCTGCCAGCAAGCGTCGTGCTCTGAATGCTTGCCACATGCGTCGCATCAAGTCCGGTAGGAGTCGTACAACTTGCCGAGGCCGGGATTGGCGTTGTACAGAACATGATCGAAAGCGAGCTAATCGTCGCCGTTGTTGGCGTGAACGTAAAAGTATATTTCGCTTTTTGGCCGTTCGAGCCACTGCCTGCTGCGCCAGTTGTCACCGTACCGACCGACGAACTGCTGATGCTCATGCTGCGGCTGGTCAACGACGCGGCACCTGCCTTGGGCGTGACATTCAATATTCCTATAACCAAAACTGCGACAAAGCCAAGGGCTATCGTACATAGTCCTGATCTTTTTATGAGGTGCTGAAGGCCCTGCATTTGTCGTTTCTCCTTTTTATTTTTCTGCTTATAACTGTTCAAGCTTATTTTTACTACACTATAGCACGTATAGCAAGTATTTTGCATATGCTTTTTTATGTGGATATTTCGCTTACGGTTTTTCGCCGAAATCTTGTATTATACATGCAAGGAAACTGATGATTATTTTGGTATGAATCCGGACAAGAATGAGGGCGATACAGAAGTGATGCCGGAAGCGGGTTCATTGGAGAACCCGGAAACGGTTATCGAGCCGGAAGCTGCATCAGAACAGCATGCCGCAGCTACGTCAAAAGCCGCTGGTAGTGATGACACGAGCGAAGACACCGCTCAGCCAGACTCGAACGGACCAAACGATGGCACCTCCGGAGCTGACAGCAACTCCCCCCAATCGCAGCCGCCCAAAGACCAAAAGCGTTCGGCACGCCAGCGGTTACGAGATCGGCTCAGTCGATTTAATATCTATTTGCTGCTTTTCATCTTGGTACTGGTGATTGCGGCGATTGCGATTGTGGTAGCAACATTTCAAGTGCACAAAACAAACACCGGCAATTCCAATAGCATCGGCAACCAAACTCTCTCACAAAGCGCGTTGCAACAGCTGTCAAATAGCGACGCGACCGTCGGCACTTCCAGCCAAACCCTCAACGTACAATCGAATGCCATCTTTGCAGGGCAGGTCGTGATTCGCAGCAACCTCGAAGTTGCCGGCACGATTAAAGTGGGTGGCACTATCTCGCTGCCCAGCGTGACCGTCGCCGGCACGAGCACCTTTGGCCAGGTTCAGGCCGGCAGCGTGGCGGTGTCGGGCAATACTACTGTGCAGGGCAACCTCACGACACAAGGCAATTTGAACGTGAGTGGCACCGGGTCGTTCGGCACATTGTCGGCACAACACCTGTCGGTTGGATCGTTGCAGCTCAATGGTGCTTTGGTGCTGACCAGCCACATCACGGCTGGCGGGCCAATTCCACGCAAAAGCGATGGCAACGCGCTTGGCGCTGGCGGTACGAGTTCGATTAGCGGCTCCGACACGGCCGGCACTATTGCCATCAACACTGGCGGTGGCCCGGCGGCTGGCTGTTTTCTAACCGTCACCTTTGCGCAAAGTTACAGTGGTACGCCACGCGTGTTGTTAACGCCGGTCAGCAGCGCAGCGGCCGGACTGCCCTATTACGTGACACGCACAAGCGCCAACTTCAGCGTCTGTACCGCCGCGCCAGCTGCCGCCGGCCAAAATATCAACTTCGATTACGCCATTTTCGATTAAGCAAGGCATACTCTCGAGATATGGCGTGATTTTTTGAGAGTCTCGTACCCCAGCTACTCCAAAAAATCGTCAGTCAAATATCAAGAAAGACGATCACGCGGTCGGCCTTGACGTGCATCAGACCGCCCGAAATCCGGATTTTACGCATTTCTTTAGGCGTACGCACAACCAGTTCGCAGGATTTGAGCAGCGTCATGAAATTGTGGTGATGCGGCAAGATGTCAAAGGGGCCGGTCTCATTTTCGGCCGAAATGCTGTAGCCATTATCATCGAAATAGGTCTTGAACGGCGAGTAGACTTTGATGTGCATCTGCGGCATGGTGTTCGGCGTTTTGTCGAGCGCCGGGACAGTTTGCGCGTTTTTGGTTGCGCTTCTCTGCATATCTTGATAGCTCATACGATGATTTCTTCGACGCCCTTCAGCATTTGGTCGCGCGTAAAGTGTTCGCCTTTTTGCGCATTCATGTCTTCCATGACGTACATGTTTTGCGAGAAATAGTTAATGAGTTTTTTGGCTTTGGCATAGTCGCTGCGGTCACTGGGACTCAGTTCGTTTTCGCCAATGATGGCAATGATACCTTTGAGCGATTCGTATTTTTGCAGCAACGCCTGCACCTGAACACTTAACACGTAATGCCGGTCGCCAACGATTTCCGGGGTAAGCAGCGACGACGTAGTTTTAATGAGGTCGACTGCTGGACGAATGCCCTGCTCGGCCACGGCGCGGCTGAGCACAATGACCGAATCCAGCTCGTGTTGAATCATCTGCACGGCTGGGTCGCTGAGATCGTCGGCCGGAACGTAAATAGTTTGTATGGCGGTGATGGAGCCTTTGGTGCTCGAACTGAGACGATCTTGCAGGGTTTTAATGTCCGAAAAAATGGTCGGCTCGTAGCCACCTTCGGACGGCACTTGGCCCAACATGGTGCCGATTTCGTTGCGCGCCTGCACATAGCGGTACATGTTGTCGGCAAAGAACAGAATATCTTTGTGCTGTTCGTCACGGAAATATTCGGCCAGTGTTGCCGCCGACAAACCGATCATTGCCCGGCGAACCGGATTTTCGTTCATCTGGCCGAAAAACATGCAGGTGCTGCCAAGCAGATTCTTGCCCTTGAGCGTTTCGTACAATTCGTGGCCTTCGCGGATGCGCTCGCCGATGCCGGTAAAAAAGCTAAAACCCTTGCCGCTTTGCGCGACGTTGTTCATAAGCTCCATCGTCAGCACGGTTTTGCCCACCCCGGCGCCGCCAATGATGCCGATCTTACGGCCTTTTACAAAAGGCGCGAAAAAGTCAATCACTTTGATGCCGGTTTCCAAAATTTCTGGCTGGTGGCTGGCGAACGTGGTGTCGGGGGGCGGCGGCATAAAAATATTGCGGCGCGGCAAGCCCTCCGGCATTGGCGGCAAGCCATCAATCGGTGCGCCGAGCACGTCGACAACCCGACCTATCAGCTCGTTACCCACCGGAATTTCAATGCTGCGATTGGTGCGCGCCACAGCCATGCCCTTTTGAATCGAGCGATCGGACTGGATGTTTAGGCACTGCGCCCGATTACCGGGCTGCAAGCTGTCGACTAGCAACGGCACCTGGTGATTTTCGCCGGCCGAGACCAGCAAAATCTCGTGCGCTTCCGGCATGTCCTCGTCAAACACAACGGTTATGATCAAGTCTTTGATAGAACGAATAACACCTTGGCTCATGCCAACTTCCCCACAGCCTTGAGGCCGTTGATCATTTCTTTCAAGCGTTCGTCGTTACTGGCCCGTTTGGCGCGGTGGTAACGCATGTCCAGGTCGCTATACAATTCATTGGAGCGTTCGTTCGAGGCAGTCATGGCGCGGAAGCGGCTGGCGTACTGTGCTAGTTTGGAGTCCAAAATCACCTGGCTCAGCGCAATTTGCAGCATGGAACGCTCCAGATGAGCGATCACGTCAAACGTGCTTGGTTCGAAAATATAGGTGGCTTCGGAAATCTCTTGGTCGCCAGGCTGTGCTTTTCGGCTCTGCTGCTGGACGGCAGTGCTGAGGTCGATGCGCTTCACATCTTGCACCATCAGCGACGTGTATGTTTGATAGTACGCGGTCGTATTCTTGTAGGCACGAACCTCATGGATCAGTGGCTCCACATTAATATTTTGGTCTTTGCTCGGCAGGCTAAAATATTTTTTATAGGCAATGCCGGCCTGCGTCAGCTGCGTAGCACCGTGATGACCGATGACGATAATATCCTGCTTGGCCGGATTATAATTTTGCAGCATCCAACTAATGAGATTCTGGTCGATGTCACCGCTGAACCCGCCCTCGCTGGTGATGGCAATAAACAGCTGTTTGTTGATGGCTGCTTCGGACTCCGACCGGCCAAAACGGAAAATGCTATCCACGCGAATCTGGCTGTAAATGTCCCACAACTCCTGAAAAAATTGCTGCGCTTGCTGCACTTGGTTTTTGGTCTGAGCGATTTTCATGCTGGCCAAACCCTCGAAGACACTGGTCAGATTGACGATCGTCCCCATAGAATCACGCTGGCGTAAGATTTCTTTCGGCCGGATCATTTTTTGAGCTCCACTAAACTCTTGGCTTTGAGTTCGTCGCGAGTCTTTTCAAACACTTCGTCCTTAGCAACCTTGGCGGCAAATTCAGCAACATTGGACTTGAGCGTCGGCACGTCGAGCACCTCGTTGTCTTGCAAATTAAGCGCAATATCCATCATGAGCGTCTGCGCCATCAGCGAATATGTTTCGCCAGGTGCCTGATTGAGCACCTTGTATAGCTGCTGGCCGCGCGTTAAATCGCGTTGTGCTGCAATAGCAAGTTCGGAGCCAAAGTGCGAAAATTCCTGCGCCTGCGAGTAGGCTGTAAGCGTCTTAAACGCTTGTCCAGCTACTTGTTTTTGGCGTGTGCTCTGGCCGCGCCCGCCGACCCGGGTCACGCTCAAACCAATGCTCACTGCCGGACGCATGCGATCGCGGAAAATATCCATATCAAGCACCCATTGCCCGTCAGTAATCGACATGATATTGGTCGGCAAAAACGCAGTGATATCGCCGCCGGCCGCCAACACCAGCGGCAAAGCTGTCAGACTTTTATGATTGCGCGCCAGCTTGCCGGCGCGTTCAAGCAAGGACGAGTGCACATAAAACATGTCGCCCGGAAACGAATCGCGACCCGGACTCATGCCGGACAGCAGCGCAATTTCGCGGTAGGCGTGCGCGTGGTTGGTGAGATCATCGTACACCACAAGTACGTCGGTGTCGCATTGCTGCCACAAGTACTCGCCCATGGCGCAAGCCACATAGGGCGCCAAATAACTCAGGATGAGCGAATCAGACATGGTAGAAACCACCACAATAGCGTTTTTGAGTGCGTCATTGGCCTGCAAGCGCACCAGCAGCGCGTCAACGTCAGTGCGCCGCTTGGCGATCATGGCGTAAATCACTACGATGTCGGTGCCGCGCTGGTTGATTGCCAGCTGCGTCGCCAGCGTACTTTTGCCGGATTTGCTGTCGCCAAGCACCGCCAAACGCTGGCCGCGCAAAATCGGAAACAGTTCGTCGATCACCGTCACGCCGGTTTCCAGTTGTTTGTCCAAAAGCTCACGCTCGTAGAGCATTGGGGCATCGTAAAATACCGGCCAGACGGCGTCGGCAGCGATTGGGCCTTTGTTGTCGAGCGGATCGCCAGTCACCGACACCACGCGGCCAATAAAATCCTTGCCGACTTTTGTGACAAGCTCGTTGTGCTGAATGACTGCCAGCATGCCAACCGTAATGCTGCTACTGCCGAGCTGCAAGACTACCACGTGGTCTTCCATCACGTGCTGCACAAAGCCTTTGCTGCCGTCCTCGAACATAATAAGCGCGTGCATGCTGACCGGATGCAGACCCTTAACCTGCACCAAAAAATGGTCAACGCTAATGACTTCACCCACCGGATTGCCCGATGCTACCAGCTGATCGAAGTGTCGGTTATCGCTCATTCGGTGCTCCCGACAGCTTCCACCAATAGTGCCCGCTTTTGGGCAAAGTTTTCGCGCAAACTAAAATCAAACACTTTGTTAGAGGTGCGCACGATGCAGCCGGCAGCGATGTTCGGCTGCAGCCCGACTTGCAGCAGCATGTGCGGGTTGATGTTCGCCCGCAGCCAGAGCACAACTTTCTCGGTGAAAGCCGCCGACGGGTCAGTCGCAAAGCTGATATGAATAGTTGGGGCACTGGCCAGCGAATCCAAAAATAGTTTGAGCCGCGCGCGGTCGGCGTCTTGTAGCAAATTCAACTGGTTGGCGCGTGCTAGCTCATCGAGCAAGCGGCTCGTGCGCGGCGGCGTCACCGCAGTGCCGCCCTTACGAGCCTGCACCTGCTCCATGTATTCTTCAAACGCCTCAAGCTCGCGCGACAAGCGATTGATGTCCACCAGGCTCACCACGGCTGGCGGCAGCTGCAACAAATCACGTGCCATTTTGAATGTCCTCCAAAATCGCTTTCTTATTAGTTTCAAGTTGGCTTAGGATGTATTCAAGTTGGTCGCTGAGGTCGATCTGATTGCCAATGGCCGCAAGCACATAGTGATTTACGATGTCGGCCATTTTTTCGTCGAAGCGTTTGACGCGCGCAGCTTTTTCTTTGGCAACTTCGGTTTCAAGCTGCAGGGTTAAAATTTGCCGCTGCTCGTCAATGGTAGTTTTGGTTTTGTTGATCGAGTCAATCGCCATCTGCTTGGCGTCGCCGATGGCGCTCTCGTAGTTTTTGAAGGCAGCTTCGAGAGAGTGGGTAATTTCCTGCTTCATAAACTCGTTCATCTGCGAGGTAGTCAGGCGCAAGTCTTGCTGCAAAAACATGGCGTTTTCGCCAATAATCTTTTCGAAGTGCAGACGGCCGCGGTTGCGCAGCTCTTCGCGGAACTCGTCGTTGAAAATATGTTCGACGTCTTCTCTGGCAGCTTGTTGGAATTCGGTCGCGGCGCCGCCAGCACGCGGGCCTTTACGTTGACCAAGGTGCAACACAATCCACAGAAAACCCGCGGCGCTCGCTGCCAAATATCCCAGAATAAGAACGAGCCACCAAATTGTCATCTATCCACCCTTGCTGCCTCCGAAGACGCTCACGGTTATAACTTCAGTAATAAATATACCGCAAAAATCCCTATGAGAAAAATAATAAGTGCTAGCATGCTGACTTGGAGCAAACTGCGCGTGATACTGGTTTTGGCTAAAGGATTACGACCCACGGCTGTGATACTGCTGCGCACACCGGCGTACAGTAAGCTGCCGGCGATCAGCATGCTGGCCAGCAGCGCCACCAGCGAAATATAAATGCGGCTATCGTTAACCGGTTTGTTGGCCACGGATTGCGCCGCCTTTTGTAAAAATCCCGGCAAGTTGCTGACGGTGATTTTGAGGTTCGGGTTGCGCGCCACGCCGATATTGACGGGGATGCGCGCCAAACTCACCAATACCTTATTGCCACTGGCATCGGTGAGCTGCGCCGTGCTTTCAGTGCCGGTGCGGCCATCAAAGCCCTGGAGCGCCTTGCCAATCACGAACGCTTGGCTGTCGCCCGCTTTCATGCCGACACCGTCGAGCGCCGAAATGGTAATATAATCGCCGTTTGCGATTGGACCGTTTTGCGTGCTCACCAAGACGTCGTACTGGCCGGTCGTCGCCACGTACACCTGTGTGCCGGCGCTGTTGACGCTTAAATTTACTGGCGAATCGTTGGCCGAAACCACCACACCGAACATAGCGTTGATGGTCGGCTGCGTGAGTGCCACCACCTTGCTGCCGTCACCCGGCTTGAGGCTGACAATCAGTCCCTTTTGGAGCGTCTGCTCGCTGCCGTAGCCCTGCGGCACCTCTTGCGCCTGTGCGCTCGCCTGGCCAGTCGCCGTGAAGGGCACCAGCCCGATAAGCACCAGGAGCGAACACAAAAAGCGCTTATACTTTTTCATTACCACCAAGTATAGCGGGTTTGCCAGGCCGCGCAACCGGCGATAATCTTATGTGCCGTTAGAGGTCTTCTAGGCTGAATGGGCGTCCGAGATAATCGCCGAGCTGCTCCTGAGCCACCATCTCAAAAGCAAAATCAACCCTAACAAATATCCGTCCCATGAGGTCTGCATAACTCACGTCCCCCGTAGCCATAGCTTGCTCGAATAACGGCGACCCCGGCCTTAATTGGTTTCTCATCTCGTTCTTGCCAGCACGATACTCCAGGCCATCCTCGTTATCCATACGTCTGTGTTGCGTTTCCTGTGCCGCAACAAGTTGCCACTGCATGAGAGGCCTATCGGGGCTATCCCTTTCAAGCCTTTCGAGCGCCATTTCTAAATTGACAACGTGGGCTTCATCCCTATGGGCCTGCCAACGAGGACTACCAAATTCCAGTGTGTGCAGATGCTCGAAAAAGGGTTAATGCCGGGCCATTCTTGGCTTGCGTCGCCTTGATACTGTTCAGTCATAGGTCATTCTCTAGTGTTACTTTACTTTTGCCTAAAGCAGGTATTGAATCGGATAAATCCGCCTGATTTTTCAGTACGCGCGTGATAATAATTCATATTATAACACTGAGGGTCATGCTTATCAACTGCGTGCCGCACGGACGAGCGCTGCTACGGCTTGGTGCACAGCAGCTTCGTCGGTTTGACGGCCCATGGTAAAGCGCAAACTGGAGCGAGCCTGGCCGTCGCTGAGCCCCATGGCGTGCAGGACATGCGAAGGTTCGTCGCTGCTGGCGCTACAGGCTGAGCCGGCAGCGCACAAAACGCCGGCTTCGTCCAGCGCCATCAGCAGGCGTTCGTTGTCTTGGCCGGGCAGGGTGATGTGCACGTTGTTTGGCAGACGAGTTTTTAGCGTGCCGTTCACGACCGCTTCGGGTAAGTTTTTTTGCAGTTCGCCGATAAATAGTTTTTGCAGGCGGCGCAGGCGCTCGCCTTCTTCGTGTCGGCGCGTCTGCACGAGATCGAGCGCCATTGCCAAGCCAATCGCTCCGGCCACGTTTTCGGTGCCGCTACGCAAGTTTCGCTCTTGCCCGCCGCCAACGACGTCCGGCTGTAATCGCACCTGCCTGCTCACAAACAGTGCGCCGCACTGCTTCGGCCCGTAAATTTTACCAGCGTTGAGGGTTAGCAAATCGACGCCGAGCCGGGCTGTGTGTAAATCCAGGTACGCGGCCGCCTGGCAGGCGTCGGTGTGTAAGTAAATCGGCAGCTCCACGCCACGCTGCCGGCGGCCGCGCCGGATTTCTTGCAAGGCTAACCCAAGCTGGCGAATCGGTTGCACCGAACCGACCTCATTATTGGCATACATGACACTCACCAAAACCGTTTGGTCGTCGATGAGCACCCGCAGTTTCGCCACATCAACAATACTGTCCGCAGTAACCGGTGCTTTTTTGTGCGCGTGCTGGCTAGCTGGCTGCAAGACGGATTCGTGCTCGATGGCGCTTGCAACGACATTGCTGCCCGGGAATTGCCGCAAAACGCCATGAATTGCCAGATTGTTGGCCTCGGTGCCACCGGCAGTGAAAACGATTTCACTTGGCCAGGCACCTAGCCAGCCAGCAATCCTGGCACGCGCCGCATTCAAGTCTTTTTTGACCTGTTGCGCAGCCAAATAAGTAGCCGATGGGTTAAAAAACTTAGCGGTAAAATACGGCTGCATGGCGCTTGCAACCGCCGGATCTATCGGCGTGGCAGCGGCGTAGTCGAAATACAACGAGGGCTTCATGACAATTAAGTATAAAAGAAATTAGCTTTCGATACCGTAGAGTTCGGCGTCGACTTCTTTGTTATAGGCCTTGATGGCTTTACAAAAGTGAATCGTTTCGATTTCGCTAAGCAGCTGATAGGGCTGCTTGTCCTGCGCCTTGAAGATGCCGTTCGGACGAATGTCGTAACGGGTCGTCACCAAGCGCCGAACACTTTTCTCGTCGATCCATTCCTCGTGCCAAATCCAGGTGTGGCGGTCAAGGCAGAAAAATTCGCGGTTGTTGCCGGGTTTAACCGAGCCGAACAGCCGGCCACCGATCTCGGCTTCGCGCGTCAAGATTTCGCGGTAAAGCCGGGCATTGCGTTCATGCTGATGCTGTTGGAAAAGCTTAGTTAGCAGCGACATTCGTTACTTCTCCCCCAAGTTGCCGCTGTTCGGATACAGGAAATTCCACCAGGGAACCAAGTGGTACCTGACGCATAGGTGCAGCGTCTAAACTTTCGGCAATGCCTGCCGCCTGATAGCGGCCGTCCGAATCGATGCTAGGCTCTTGCATGTAGGCTGCAAATTGCGAAGGAATCGTATACTCTCCTAATTTGCCAAGCAAATTTGGATGCGCTCTCACGGCAGCTTCATCTGCGTCAGGGCTACTTAGATAGCGCGTCGAGACGCGTTCGACATGTGGGGCCTCTGGCGAATTAGTGCCTGGCACTTCGCGAACTTTAGGCATTCATTTACTCCAAACTAAATAAAGCAGTAGCGTTTTGGCTCGAGCTATGGGCGATTCTGGCGAGAGTCTCTCCTCGCAGATTGGCTAAAAACTCGGCTGTTAAACGTACGTGCTTTGACTCGCACACTTTACCACGGTGAGGCACGGGTGTCAAGAAGGGTGCGTCGGTCTCCAGCAGCAGCCGCTCGGGCGGCACTGCCTTGGCGGCCGCCAATTGCGCCGGATTTTTCGTGAAAGTCATAATGCCGTTCAAACCCACGAACAAGCCGCGGCCCAAGATTTGGTCGAGTTCCTTTTGCGTGGCCGTAAAGCTGTGGATAACTCCACGGATGCTCTGATAGCTGTCAAAAATCGGCCAAAAATCTTCGAATGCGTCGCGGACATGAAAAATCATAGGCAAATCGTGCGCCAGCGCCAGCTCAATCTGAAAGCGCAGCATCTTTTCTTGCTCGATTTTGGGCGAGTGGGTGTAAAAATAATCGAGGCCACATTCGCCCACCGCCACAACCTTTGGCCGCGCCGCCAGTGCCGCAAACGCTTTCTGAGCGGCAAGGTCGCGCACGTAGCGCGCCGATTCGTGCGGATGAATGCCGATGCTCGCCCACACGCCTGGACGTGCTCCGGCAAATTCGACGACCAGCTCACTGTCTTCAAGCGTACATCCCACGCAGATACATTTCTGCACACCAGCCTTACGCCCCTCGGCAAGCATCGCGTCCGGATCGTGGCCGCCGTCTTTTTGCCACACTTTATGCACGCTGTCTTCGGCATGGGCGACGTCGCGGAGCGCCTCGTGGATGTGGCAGTGTGTGTCGACCAAAACGACGTCAGTATCTGCCCGCACGAGCCGGCCTCGCGATTGATCGTCGTTCTGCTCGTTCATTGCTCCGCTTCGCTCGCGTTTTGCAGTTCTTTTTTTGGGAACAGCGTGCCGTCGAGCGGCGTGACCAGGCCTTCTTTAAAAATCCCCTTGATTTTGGCCGAAGCGTCCGGCAAAAACGGCTCCAGCAAGTCGGCGATTTCCAGCAAGCAGCTCACTTGATAGGCCAGCACTTCGCGCAAGTGGTCCATGTCGTTATTTTTGGCGACCTCCCATGGCTTTTCCTCGTCGATATATTGGTTGAGGCCACGGACTTGTTCCCAAATTTCATCGAGAGCACGGTCGAAATGGCACGCGTCGATCGATTCTTGAATGTGGCCAGTGTCATGCTCGGCCTGGGGAATCTCGCCAATAATGCCACTCTGGTATTTTTCGATCATTACCACGGTACGCTGCACGGCATTACCCAGCTCGTTAGCCAGCTCATTGTTGTAGGCAGCCTCGAACGTCTTCCAGCTAAAATCACCGTCTTCATAGGCCGGGACGTGCCGCAAAAAGAAATACCGGAAGGCGTCCACGCCGTACTGCTCGACAATTTCCTTCGGCGAAATGACGTTGCCCAAACTTTTGCTCATTTTCTGGCCGTCGACATTGATAAAGCCATGCACGAATAGCAATTCGGGCAACGAAACGTCCAGGCTCATGAGCATTGCCGGCCAGATCGCGGCATGAAATCGCAAAATGTCTTTGCCGATAATTTGCACATTGGCCGGCCAGAACTTCTTAAAGTCTTCGTGCTCCGGATAGCCGAGCACGGTGATGTAGTTCATGAGCGCCTCGAACCAGACATACATTACCTGTTTTGGATCGCCCGGCACCGGAATGCCCCATGCTAATTTGTCGGCCGGGCGGCTGATGCTGATGTCATCCAAACCTTCTCTGAGCAAACTCAAAATTTCGTTGCGGCGGGTTTTCGGCACAATTTTGAAGCTGCCGTTTTCGATCACTTCGCGGATTTTGTCGGTGTATTTGCTGAGGCGGAAAAAGTAATTTTCCTCTTCGAGCCGTTGATAAGCCTGCGGTGACCCTGGCTTCATGCGCGCCGGGTCGGCTTGCGATTCAGGCACGAATTCCTCCTGGCGGACGTCGTACCAGCCAGCGTACTTGTCTTTATAAATATCGGCGGCCAGCGCTTTCCAAATGATTTGAGCGCGCTGCTCGTGCGCTTGATCTGTGGTGCGAATGAAGCGGTCGTTGCTGATGTTCAGCAGCTTGCCAAGATTGCGAAATTCCTGGCTGATTTGGTCGACAAACTGCTGCGGTTGCAGCCCGAGACTTACGGCTTTTTCGGCAACTTTGGTGCCATGCTCGTCGGTGCCGGTGCTGAAAATGGTTGGTTTGCCTTGCTTGCGCGCCGCCCGCGCCAAAACGTCGGCGTATAAAATCTCCATGCCAAAACCGATATGCGGTTCGCCGTTTACATAGGGAATAGAGGTCGCTACAAAATAGTTCATGATTTTAGTCTACCTGTTTTTACTATTAAAAGATAACCCGGGAACAAAACAAATCTATGCCCGCACGGGCATCGTGTACATTGCCAACAAAGCTGTCATGTCACTCATCTGATTTCATTATAGCACCTCCGGAAAAAACTGACGGAAAACGTCGATAAAGCCGGGCAGCAAATCGAGCTTGGGCACTTCGGCTGGCGCAAACCACTGTGCGGCGACCGCTTCCCAATCGGTTTGCAAGTCAACGGCGCGAATGGTAGTCAGCACTGGCACGACCAGCCAGGTTTTGCCGTAGTCCGGCGCTTCTTGCAGTATGACCTGGCCGCACCTTATGCTTACTATATCTTTCGTGACGATACCAAGCTCTTCGCCCAATTCCTCGCCTGCTTTTTCTTCGATGCTTTTATCGTCATCCAAAAAGCCGCTAATGCCGTTCCAATAATTGGGATACAAACGCATGCCGGCGCTGCGCTGCACGAGTAAAATTTTGTCGGCGCGTACCACTACGCAATTTATGACTGGTGTGTAACGGATATGCGTATAATCTGTCTGCCCCGGTTTAGGCGTGAACTTTGGCTCGGTCATTTAACGCTCCGCGGCACCGAGGTCTTCAGCGTATTGAACAGATCGTTTTGGCAAACGCAATGATATAACGAGCGCCACCGCCATAGCAATCGTTGTGCCGAGCATGGCCGTGCGCGTGCCCTTGACGATGGCGTCGTTTTTGATGTGCTGGATTTCGCGCATCACGAAGTCTGGCAGTTGGTTGGCGCCCGCGGACGGACCGGTCGCGCCCAGGCTTTCGGCATTGGCCGCGATAGCGGAGGCAACCTGGCCTTTCATGGACGGCGCCAAAACCGTGCTCGCCGCAATGTCCTTGGTAAGCTGCGTCGCCAGGGCCGAAATCAGCAGGGCGCCGATCAATGCCTGGCCCAGACTGCTCCCGACCTGGCGAAAAGTGTTATTTACTCCCGACGCCTCGCCAGCCTGATTGACCGATACTGCCGAAAGCGTCAGGTTAGCCAGCTGTGAAATGCTCAGGCCAAACCCTAAACCAAACACGGTTAAACCCGGCAAAAACGTCGTTTCGACACTGTCTGCGCGCAGCTCGCCGTGCAGCAAAAATGCGCCGACCACGGACATCACCAAACCAATTTGAATGAGATAGCGCGGCGGCACATTTTTCTTGCCGGCCAGCACACCGGCCACAGGCGCTCCAAGCAGCAAACCCAGAGAAAACGGCAGCATCGCCAGTCCGGTATGAAATGCGTCCTTGCCAAGCAAGCCCTGAAAAAACACCGGCAACGCAAAAATAAATCCAAATTGCGCCAGCACCAGTACCAACGTGACGGTCGTGCCGGTTATAAACTGATTATTCTTAAAGAGCGCCAAGCTCACGAGGGGCACTTTCCGGCGCCTCTCCAAATTGCTTTGCCGCCACAAAAACAGGCCCAGAAAAGCCACGCCCAAAATAAGCGAGTAGACAGTAATCGACACGCCGTGCAAGCCGTAGTGACGGTTAAAAATCTCGTACGCGCCTTTGGCCTTGATCCAGCCGTAGGTCGACGATTCAATAATGCCATACACCATACCGCCCAGACCCAGCGCCGACAGAACGATGCTCGAAATATCCGGCCGGTGCGGATGCGTTTCGTGCGATTCTTTAATCAGCACCGAGCCAGCCAAAAGTACCACGACAACCATTGGATTGATGAGATAATTCCACCGCCAGCTGTAATTAGTCGTTAAGAAACCGCCGACGATCGGCCCGATGGTGGCTGCTGCGCCCGCCACTGCGCCATACACGCCAAAGGCAATCGCCCGGTCTTTATTGCGATATGTCGCCAAAATGAGCGAAGCTGTGGATGGCAGCATAATCGCTGCGCCGGCCGCCTCAATCAGCGACACGCTGCCCAGCAACCATGCCGCCGAGTGCGCCCGTGAAGCAAGCAGCGAACCAATTGCAAAAATAATCGCACCGATCATGAACATGCGCCGGCGCCCAAAAATATCGCCCAGCCGGCCGCCGGTAATCGTGAACGCCGCCAGGACTAGCGAGTAGCCGGTAATCACCCACTGCACCGCCTTGAGGTTGCTGTGCAAGTCGCCAATGATCGCCTTGATCGATACATTAATAATGGTGGTGTCGAGCACGACGATGAACAGCGCGAGTGCCATCACCGCCAGCGGCAACCACTTTCGAACTCCTGCTTCTGCCAAATGCCTACCCTCCGCAACTGCGTTACCTTACAATTTTAATTCATAGTAACGCAACCTGCACGTGCAGCACAACCGCTATTCGAACATGCAAGAACCACTGGTATCCGGCCCTCTTTCGAGCAAGGGTATGGTTTCGGCGTTACCTGACGCCGACTGAATAGACATCGCACCGGCTGCAGCTTCACCCAATTGCAGCTCAGCACAGGCGACGACTTCAGGACTGGTTGGATCAGCAATCAGCGGGCCAGTATCATGGTTATCAAGGTACATGTTGCCGAGTTGATCGGGTGCAATTTGCAGTATACGCTGCGGAGACGCACCGTCACTCCAATTCATAGTTGCCGGCTTTGATGGATCCTCGCGAGAGAATGCGATACCATAGACCCCGATGCCGTCATTAATGCCGCCGTGCTGTTGCCAGCTCGGAAATGTCGAGATTTCAACTTCCGTAATTCGGCTGGCAAAGTCAGAACCTCCGACGGAGCCACGCCAGTCAACACCCATGGAAATCTGGGCACCGCTCTGCGTGGTAATATCCAGGCTGGCACCGCCGCTGCTTACACCGCCATCGACTTTATCGCCAAGACCTTGGGCGCAACGCACAATAGCTGCGCCGACTTCTGAGAATATTAGCGAGTAGTCACTGCGGGGTCCGTTGACGATTTTGTCAAAATCGCGGGCGTCCGGCGCATAGGCCGCGCAACTGACCGAGTCTTTAGAACCGAAGAGTTCGACACCGCCAAAAATTGCGCCGGCGGCAATACCGGCACCTACTCCTAAAGCAATTGTTTTTTTCATGTTTCGTTTCATAAATACCTCTTTTTGGATGAAAACAAAAACGACCCGCGTGACCGTGAATCGCCTACTATTATACAACAAAAATTATGATAACGCAATGTGGTGGGCGAGGAGGGACTCGAACCCTCAAGGTTGTAAGACCAGCGGATTTTAAGTCCGCCGCGTATACCGATTCCGCCACTCGCCCGCAAGTGACTGTCCAAATTATAGCAAAGCAGCCAATTCTTTGGGCGAGGACACGACTTTGTCGATGAGCGCATCGCGGCACGGATCGCCAGTCTTTTTCGAGAGCGCAAAGATCGGTTTTCCAAGCGCCGAAGCATATGCCATCTCGAGCGTGACACTTATGCCAACATATCCAGTCTCGTTGTATACATAGCAGACCTCAGCCTTGCGAATCCAATCGAAGTGCTCAAGCGTCAACCCTTTGAAGATCTTCGACGTCACGTAGTCCGAATGGAAAAATGCTTCCTCTGGAATCGGTTCATCCATATTCGGCTCGAACACGAGAACGTTCAGCTTTTCCAGCTCGCGGCAAAAAGCGGCAATTTCGTCCTTATACTTTTTCGATCCGCAGACGACGACTGATTTCATTACTGTGCCTCTTTCTTTTGGTATTTTGGAGGCGCCTACCGGAATTGAACCGGTGTAAAAGGTTTTGCAGACCTCTGCGTAACCACTCCGCCAAGGCGCCATACCAGGATTATACCGCAAAACAAGACGAAGTGATTATAGCTTACGAAACGGCCTCTCACCAACCGCCCAGCCACACCTCAAGCCGCGACAAGGCCGTACAGGCTTCTAACTGCCAAACGTAAAGGCATTGAGCTGTACGCCAGGCGGCACGGTAAGCGTTATGAGCATTTCACTGGTGAACGACGGCTGGTGAACGAGCCGGTACAACTGCGGCATGCCGATGGCGACCTGGCTATTATGCACATCTTGGCCGGCCGCCCCCGTTTCGCTAACCGGCTTACCGTTCAGTCGCACGCTGATATTCGCTGTCGCGGACGAAGACGAGCCGGCTACCAAGTACACGTCCCGCGCCGAAGCCTTCAGGGTGAGCATCGCGCCCTTGCCAGCGGTAATATTTTCAGCGCCCAGATTCCAGGTGCCGCCGAGCGTCCACTGGCTATCGCCAAGCGCCGCGGCCGGTGTAAAGCTCTGCTGCCCGAACGTGTATGCTTGATCGCCGGCATAGCTGGACTGCTTGTCAACGCCCACGTAGGTTTCCGGCGTCTGTTCTGTAGTGATCGGCACGTCGTCACTTGTCATTGAGGCGTGTTTGGCAGTCACGGGGCCACCACCTTCTTGTAGAAGATCGCGAATAGCTTGCTCGGTTTCTTTGTACTGGCCTTCGCCGGCGTACACACGTCGCACATTGCCTTGCTTGTCGATCAAATAATCGGCTGGCCAGTACTGATTGTGAAAGGCGTTCCAGGTAGCATAGTCGTTGTCCAATGCTACCGGATATGTAATGTCATCTTTTGTAACGGCTGTACGGACGTTCGCCGGATTGCGCTCAAATGAAAATTCCGGTGCATGAATGCCCAAAACAACCAACCCCTCGGCTTGATACGTTTGGTACCAATTTTCGAGATACGGCAACGAGCGAATACAATTGATGCAAGAATACGTCCAGAAATCGACCAGCACCACCTTGCCCCTCAGCTGCTGCAAGGTCAGCGGCGGACCATTCGTCCAGTTGGTAAGGCCGGCAAGTGCCGGCGCCCTATACGGCTTGACGTTCAGCACGCCGTTTTGCGCGGGCACCGGATTAGTTTTCGGAAGCAGCCTTGATGTGATGCTATCAAGATTAAAAGGCGTATGTACCGATACCCAGGTCTGCAGGCGTACCGTATTGCCTGTAATAATCAACACGCCAACCAAAATAAAAATGATGGCGATAACTCGCTGAAACCAGCCATGTGGATTGCTGGCCCATTTTATGCTTCGAACGAAGCGCTGGCCGAGCAAGCCAATCAACAGCAAAATAACACATAGGCCCAAAATATACGCCAGCATATAGCTCATGGCACGGGCGAAATCAACCGGCAATACACTGGCCAGAATGTAAGCGTACACTGGGCTACAGCTCGAAAAGACCGGACCAAGCGCCGCGCCCGTTATCATCGGGCCGACAATGTTTTGCCGCCGCTTCAACCCTGTGCCGATCAATGATGCTGTCCGGCGCTGCACATTGAACTTGATGATGGCCGCATCGTATATAGCCGGAAATAGCATGACGATGCCCAGTCCCACCAAAATGCCACCCGAAATATATGGGTAAGCTTGCGGTGGAACGTGTATGAGCAGCGTCGAGGCTTTCAGTAAAAGCGTAAACGCAGCTAGCGAAACCGCTAGCGAGGTGGCGATGACGAGCGGCCGCAAACGCCCGGACTTGTTATGCCCGGTTGTAATCGAGCCGCCAATAACCACCGGCAAGAGGGGCAGCACGCACGGCGCCAAAACGGTTATCATGCCTGCAACAAATGCACCGAACAGTAAAAACATATATTCCCTTATTATAAGTCGGCAACAACGGGCCGGGGCCGAGTGGCAATCAGCACGGCGTCCTTGCAGGAACAGTAGCGGTTTGTGCCACAGCCTGTCAATCAATAAATGTGAAAGAAAATTACGCACCTCAAACAAAACTTCTTAAAAGGAAGACCGCGCGTAATTTTTAAAACACTCGTTTTCGAGTGTCTCGTCGCCAAGCCGCGACACGCCGCAGCAGTTTATCAGTCCGTAGCCTATAATAAAACGCATGAAGATACACGCCACACAAGCCCTTCGGAAAGTTCCAGAAATTACTGCAATTTTCTGGATCACCAAACTGCTGACTACTGCAATGGGGGAAGCCAGCTCTGACTTTTTAGTCGTCAAAATCAACCCCTACATTGCTGTATCGCTTGGTGGTCTTGGTTTGGCGGTTGCATTACTCTTACAGCTCTCAGCGCGGAAGTATGTGCCGTGGATTTACTGGCTGGCCGTGGCGATGGTCGCGGTATTCGGCACGATGGCGGCCGACGTTCTGCATATCCAGCTTGGCGTACCGTACTTGCTTTCGTCGATATTCTTTGCAGCCTTATTGGCTTTGGTTTTTGCGGCATGGCAAGTAAGCGAGAAAACACTATCGATACATAGCATCACGAATCGTCGGCGAGAAATATTCTATTGGGCCACAGTACTCGCCACCTTTGCACTCGGTACGGCAACTGGTGACTGGACGGCGAATAGCTTGGGGTTGGGCTACTTCGCTTCCGGATTATTGTTTGCAGGAATAATGGTAGTTCCAGCGTTGGGATATCGGCTTGGGCTCGGCGAGGTATTCAGTTTTTGGTTTGCCTATGTCGCCACCCGGCCCTTTGGGGCGTCATTTGCCGATTGGTTTGGTAAATCACGGCACGTTGGCGGGCTTGGACTGGGCGACGGCATTGTTGGCATAATGCTTTCCGTCTTAAATTATTGTCTGCGTAGGGTACATGTCGTTGAGCCGCCGAGAGTCGAGACGAGAACGTCTACTGCACAAACACGAGACGTAATCATGCTGGTGCTAGTCTAGTTGCTGAAGGCGTTCATTTTTTGGCGAGTTTGGCGAGTTTTTCGCGGTATGCCCGCTGGTTAAAGCGGCCCGGATAGTCGACAAGTTCAGTGTTGAGTACAGCGAAGCCGGCTTGCCTGAGCGGTTCAGCCGCTACGTCAAACACGTTTGATTTTACCAAGATCAACTTTGTCTTGGGGCCAACCAGCGAGCGCACCCGCTCGATAAGCCGCGGCAAGTTTTTGCGGATGCGTTCCTGGCGTTGCTTTTTCGTTGTCTCGTGCGGCTGCGACGCTTCAAGTGCCTCAATCATATACCAGCCAGTCGCCTGAAAACGCCGTAGCCACTGCTCCTTGTGCTGTTCTAATTCGATTTCGGGGACAGCCGCCGCCTCAGGAAACAGTGCACGTATGGTGTTCGTAAAAAGCCTGTCATCTTCCCGGATTCGATCGATATAGTAAAATTGGCGGCTGCTCTGCATGGCCGGCGCCGGGGGTGGCGATTCGGCAATCAGCAGCACTTTGATGTGCTTGGGGCGATACAGCTGGCGTATATCATCATACGAACTCATATTATTATGATACTCGCGGCTGCCGCGACTTTGTAGTACCATAAGAGCTATGCGACCAATTTGGGATGGATCTATCAGTTTTGGACTCGTCAGCATTCCGGTACGGATGTACAGTGCCGCCAATCCCCGGCAAGGCATCGATCTGACCATGTTGCACAAAAAAGATCATGCGCCAATACGGTATGCACGCATTTGCCGCAAAGACGGCGAAGAAATTCCGTGGGACGATATCGTTAAGGGTTACGAGTTCCGTGAAGGCGAATACCTTGTCCTTAGCCCAAAAGAGCTTGAAGAGCTAGATGTCAAGAAAACGCAAACCATCGATATTTTACAATTTGTGGACGAGCCGGATATTGACATCCGCTACTTTGAAAAGCCCTATTATTTAGAAGTGGTCAAAGGTGGCGAAAAAGCCTATGCGTTGCTGCGCATGGCACTTGCAAAGTCCGGCAAGCTGGCACTCGCCAAGTTTGTAATGCACGAACATGAGCATATCGCTGCTCTCAAACCACTCGGCCGAATGTTGGTGCTCAACCAGATGCGTTACCCCAGCGACCTGCGCGAACCAGGCGAGCTGCACCTGCCAACCGACAATGATCTCAGCCAGAAGGAAATTGATATGGCGCTCAAGCTTGTCAAACAGGAGACTCGCCCCTTCATTGCCGAAGACTTGCGAGATACCTATACCGACGAACTCGAAGAGCTTATCAAACAAAAGGCCAAGGGCAAAAAGCCGCATAAAACTTCCGCGCAAAAAGAACCGGCAGCCTCGGCCAAAGACTTGATGAGCGCCCTAAAAGCCAGCCTCAAAGAGTAGCGCATGAGCCTGCGCGATTACGTCAAGAAGCGCCGCTTCGCTAAAACGCCCGAGCCACAAGGCCGCACCGCACCGCGCACCCGCCACAAGTTGCGATTCGTCGTACAGGAGCATCACGCTTCAAGCTTGCATTACGATTTCCGGCTAGAACTTGGCGGCGTGCTTAAAAGCTGGGCGGTGCCAAAAGGCCCCAGTCTCGACCCGCACGAACATCACCTTGCCGTGCAGACCGAAGATCATCCTCTCGACTATCGAAAATTTGAAGGCGTCATTCCTGAAGGCAACTACGGTGCCGGCAACGTTATCATCTGGGACGAAGGGTGGTACGAGCCTCGGGCAAGCCGCGGCCCGGATAACGAAAAAACGCTGCGAGCCGAGCTAAAAAAAGGTCATCTGACGTTTGTGCTGCACGGCGCAAAACTCAAAGGCGAGTTCGCCCTTATCAAAATGCAGGATGCCAAAGACGAAAAGGCCTGGCTGCTCGTTAAGAAAGCCGACGAATATGCTATGTCCGGTGACGTCACGCAACAAGATGCTTCAGTCAAAAGCCACCGGCGTGTCGACGACCTTGGCGCTCGCGGCAGATTACCCGACCTCGGTGAGTTTCCCAAAAAAGCCTCGCCCTGGATTATCAAACCCATGCTTTGCACGCTCGTCGATAAACCCTTCGACCGCGAAAACTGGCTGTTCGAGATCAAGTGGGACGGCTACCGGGCCATCGGCGTTAAGCACCAAGACCGTGCCGAACTCTACTCCCGCAACCACAACAATTTCTTGGACAAATACGCGCCTGTCGCCGAAGCGATCCGCAGCCTGCGGCACGACGTCATTTTGGACGGCGAAGTCGTGGTCGTAGACCATGACGGCGTGGCGCACTTCGAACGATTGCAAAACTGGGATCGTGACGCGCAAGGGTCGCTCCGATATTATATCTTTGACATCTTGTGGTACGACGGCCGCGACCTGCGCACCATGCCACTGCGCAGGCGGAAAGCACTTCTCAAAACGATCCTGCCAAAAAGCGATGTTCTGCGCTACAGCGACGATGTTGAAACCGCAGGCACCGGGCTGTTCAAACAAATACGCCAACGCGGCCTGGAAGGCATCGTCGCCAAGCGTGCCGACAGCCCCTACCGGGAAAACGACCGCGGTGCTGACTGGCTGAAAATCAAAACTCAGCAGCGCCAGGAAGTCGTGATCGGCGGCTACACCGAGCCGCGGGGCAGCCGCAAATACCTTGGCTCGCTGCTGGTCGGCGTTTACGACCACAGCGAGTTCGTGTATGTCGGCCATTCCGGCGGCGGCATCGGCGACGAACAGCGCAAACAACTGCGCGACCGACTCGCCCGCCTGGAGCAAACGACCTCGCCCTTTTCCGTCAAGCCAAAGCCGAATGCGCCTGTTCACTGGGTCAAGCCCGAGGTGATTTGCGAGATGAGCTTTAGCGAATGGACCGATGACAACTATATGCGCCACCCCAAGTTCGAAGGCCTGCGCAGCGACAAAAAGTCCACCGCCGTGCAACGCGAAAAAGCCCAGCGCGTCGTATTGGCAGTCACTAGGTCGCAGGCGCACACAAACGGGCCGCCCTTCGAGCAGACGCATCTTGACAAGGTCTTTTTTCCGAAACACGCGTACACCAAAGGCGACTTGTTCAAGTACTACGAATCCATTGCCGACTATATCTTGCCCTACCTAAAAGACCGGCCGCTGTCGCTCAACCGCATGCCGAATGGCATTACCGGCGAAAGTTTTTTCCAAAAAAACAACGAGCACTTGCCTGCCTGGGTCAAGCACGCTGACATTTTTTCCGACTCAAACAACACCAACTTGCGCTGGCTTGTGGGCAACGACCTTAGCACCTTGCTGTACGCGGTGCAGCTTGGCTCCATCGAGATCAACCCATGGAACTCACGCGTCGGGCACCTTAATAATCCGGATTGGATTGTCATCGACCTTGACCCGGAAGGCGTGAGCTTTGCTAAAGTAATCGAAGTTGCCCGGACTGTCAAGGAAGTTTGCGACGAGTGGCATATCCCCGGCTACCCTAAAACTTCCGGCAAGACCGGCCTGCATATTTTTATCCCGATGCACGCCAAATACACGTTCGAGCAGGGCAAAAATCTGGCGCATTTACTCGTGCTGGAGGTCAACAAACGCCAGCCAAAAATCACCAGCGTCGAACGGTCACCGGAAAAACGACGACATAAAATTTACCTCGACTATCTGCAAAACCGCGAGGGCCAAACCCTTGCGGCACCATATTCGGTGCGCCCGACACCGGGCGCCACCGTTTCCATGCCACTCCACTGGGACGAAATCAAAACCGGCCTAAAGCCCACCGACTTTACTATCCAAAACGCTGCCGCTCGCCTAAAACGTACCGGCGACCTCTGGAAACCAACGCTCGGCAAGGGCATCAACCTGGCCGCAATCCTCAAACATATCAAGGCCTGATTTGGCGAATTGTCGGCGAAGAGCCGGAGGCGCGATACTGGAGGTCGTCGGTACGTTTTTACGAGCTGGGGGTTAATGTCGCCTCCAAGTCATCAGGATTATCTACTTTCCCGGGTGCCGTGCTTGTACTGCTCTACCATTAGCAAACTGTTGTTCTACAAACGGTACCACTATAACAAAATTCGGCTCAGCAATAAGATAGTCGAAAGTTTTCCATCTTCACCACCGAGTACCATCGAAAGGGTTTTGCCATATTTCTCGCCAACCATCGGCTGAGATGCATAATAATAGGGAGGCTAGCTGTGTCATAAGTAGCTGCGAGCAGACAAAAGTGTAGTCGTCGCCGAACTCTACCTGAGATCCTGCTACATCAAAGCACACGAACCAGCAGGTCGTTTTGTCGACGAAGAAGAAGTACAGAAATTTTTTACAGTTTTGATGCAGGGGCAGAGTCGATCGGGAAGGACTAGACTTTGCCGGACAATAGAGGCAGTTACTTATTGCTTCCGGTAAATTGCAAACGAGGCGTTACGGTCAACCGCCAAGTCGGGGTTAACATGTTGTTGCAGTTGACCGCAAGGTCCTTGAGCAATTGGCTCTCTCAGGTGTTCTGTAGCGTATTCGGCAACGCGATCCATCCCTGCTTCTTCGCCCAGAGATACATCCGGAGCCTTCACCACAAACAAACCGCCCTCCTTCAGATGTTTCGCAGCACCGCGAACGGCAGCATGACTCTCTTCAACCCCCGCACTATGCACTGAGCTTAATAGCATAACGTCATATCTTGCTTTTTTAGCTAGTGTGCTAAACCGCGCAGCGATTTCCATCACTAAAATAACGCATTTCCGGCATCTGGACGTGTGCCGCTCTGAACTGGGGGGATATCATACCCTGAAGTTGGCCGCTGCGACGAAAGCCTTCTATCCCGCCATATATTGACTGCATGTTGGTGCCTATCCAACTGTTGACGTACTCCGCGCCCATGCCACCCGAAACGCATTCCATCGTTTTTGTATGGCCGGGCAGTGTGCCTGCCTGCATAGCAGCTGTTAAGCCCGGTCCGAAATTCATAATAGTTTCTGCACCGGCCTCAACTGGGAAGGTGAAATCATTGTCTCTCGGAAAACTTATGTGCAGCTTGCCAGCGGGGTCAGGCTTAATAAATGTTTGCGGAACATAGGGCATGAAGCCTCGCCATTCTTCGCCGGCAAGTCCAACCGATGCTCCGACTAAAAAGGTCCAGCGTGCCACGCGGTCACTGAGCTGCTTGAACCGTTGGCTGACTTCAGCGTCATTGCTGGTGTACATCTCACGGACGCGCCGAGTGCGTTCGCCGGCGCGTAAGTCTACCACCGGCTGCCCTTGCATATCGCTCAGCTCCCCGAAAAAAGGCACGCCCCACCTTTTAGGATCATCCGCTGCGGGGTAAGGGGTTATTTCGTCACCGGCAAGGGCTGCCGTACCCCAAAACGCCCAGACATCCGGAGGTGTATTGATCGCGAGGCGTTGCTCATCGGAACTCATCTGTAAATCATGGGATACCTCCCCGAGGAATAAAGGATACTTCATATGTAGTTCAATATATATTTGATAGCTGAGGCATTCAAAAATAGTAGCATATTATTCCATTGAGCAACATTGGTGGTTTATTCGTAGAGTTTTCATAATAAAAAGCCGTGTAATGAACCCAGTTCATAACTCCTAACCCATTGAGCTAAAAGCTGTTCAGATAGGATACCTCGTGCCGACGAAGACTGAACTTCTGGCGCAAGCCGGCAACCGAAACTGGTGTGGCCACACGTCCTTGTCATGCTCGACCACGAAGGCAAGCTGGATTTTGAGTCTCGGCAATCTCAATGGAACATTAGTCCAAGCTCCAAGGTACCAGGTGTCGACTGCGATTCCCAACACCACCGGTACGGAAACGCTCTTAACGTCGCTAGCTCTGCTATTATAAGCATAATGAACGTTATGGCTTCGCCTAAGAAAAACAAGAGATGGTTGCTGGTTGCTCTAGCAGCTACCATAATCTTGGCCGTCGGAGCCCTTATCTATACAACACACCAAACGCAGATGGCATATATCCCTTCGGGCATCCAAGGCACCGTTACCTATGGCCCAGTCTGCCCGGTTGAGCCATGCTCAGCGAAGCCAACGTTTAATTTCGATGTTATTGCTTTGCGGCAAAATGGGAGCGAAGCAGGACGAGTACACATTAAATCGGACGGTAGCTACAAACTTATGCTTTCGCCAGGCACATATCAAGTAAAAGTTAGCCGCTCATTCGCATCTCAGGCGGACGGTCCGCCTCCTACAATTCAAGTCATGAAGGGCACATTGACGCAACTCAACCTATCCTTTGATACGGGGATTCGGTAATGTCTTCGGTATTCCTACAGACACTTAGCGGTACTCCAAGTTATGTCCAACATAATAGTTAAGGACAAGAGGGGTGATGGGGCGATGTACGTCCCATGAACTGGGCTAGAAGTGAAGATGAGTAAATTACGAAAGTCTCTCTACTCAATGTGGCCCTATCATACCCAGGTGCGATGGCAGCCAACATGCACACTTTGACCGATAACGAACGGCGAGCCATCGGCACCATCGTACAAGTAGGCGTGACGCATCTCGAACGCTTTATGCCGACCAGCCGGGGCTCATCACCATGTTCGGCAAGGCTACAACGCATATCTAGCCGCCCGCAAAAAATAGTCATCACCAGCTAACGACACGTTATGGCGTCCTCGGATATCGTGCTGGCTACGTTACACAGGTCATGTAGCTGAATTCCACTTCCACTCACGAACTTCCGGCATATCCACGCCATACTTGTTTATGTACTGCCGATGCTCAATGAGCTTCTTCTCCATTTCTTGTTTGAGGTATGCGCCCTTAGTTCCTGTTTGTGGCAGCCGATCTACGGTATCTATAACCAAATCAAAGCGGTCGATATTATTGAGCACCGTCATGTCGAAGGCAGTGGTAATCGTCCCTTCTTCTTTGTACCCTCTTACATGCAGGTTGCGGTTGGTGCGGTTGTATGTCAGGCGGTGGATGAGCCATGGATAGCCATGGAAAGCAAAAATAATGTGCTTGTCGGTTGTGAAAATCGAGTCGTAATCGGCGTCGCTCAGGCCGTGCGGTCCTTCTGAAGCAGGTTCCAGCTTCATGAGATCAACGACATTGACGACACGAAGCTTGAGTTCAGGAAGATGCTCACGCAAGATAGAAACGGCAGCCAAGGTTTCCATGGTAGGTACGTCTCCTGCACAGGCCATGACAACGTCCGGCTCACTTTCTTGGTCGTTGCTGGCCCATTGCCAGATACTAATGCCTTGTGTGCAATGCTCAATCGCTTCTTCCATATTGAGGAACTGTGGCGCTTCCTCGTGCTTGCCACAGATGACCAGGTTGATGTAGTTCATGCTTCGCAAACAGTGATCCATGGTCGAAAGCAGACAGTTGGCGTCAGGCGGCAAGTACACACGGGCAACCGCGCCTTTTTTATTCACCAGGTGGTCAATAAAGCCCGGGTCTTGGTGCGTAAAGCCGTTGTGGTCTTGCCGCCAAACATGTGACGTCAGCAGGAAGTTCAGCGAAGCAATATTAGCTCGCCATGGCAGCTCTGCTGACATTTTCAACCATTTGGCGTGCTGGTTGAGCATCGAGTCAATTATTCGAATAAAGGCTTCGTAACTATGTAGTACCCCATGGCGTCCAGTCAGCAAGTAGCCTTCCAGCCACCCTTCGTTTTGGTGTTCGCTGAGCATTGAATCCATGACCCGACCCTCGGGCGCAAGGAACTCGTCGTTTTCCTTTGTCACACCGTCCCACTGGCGGTTCGTCACTTCAAAGACTGCTTCTAGCCGATTCGATATGGTCTCATCGGGACTAAAAATACGGAAGTTTCGTTGCTCCTGGTTCAGTTTAATAACATCGCGTAGAAACGGCCCGAGTGCATGCATGCTGCCGGTATGGGTTGCGGTTGGCGATGGCACGGCGATGGCATAGCCACGGAAGTCCGGCATAGCCAGCATCCGCAGCAATTTACCGCCATTGGCGTGTGGATTAGCCCCCATGCGGCGGTCGCCTTTTGGCGGAAGTCCGGCAAGCTCAGCTTTCAGCGTGCCGTTTTCGTCAAAGAGTTCTTCCGGGCGATAGCTTCTGAGCCAGTCTTCCAGTTGGTGGAGGTGTTCGGCGGGGGCTGCCGGTGACACCGAAAGCGGCACTTGGTGTGAACGAAATGTGCCTTCAATTTCTAAGCCGTCTATAATTTTCGGGCCAGTCCAGCCTTTTGGTGAGTTGAAGATAATCATGGGCCAGCGCGGACGCTCCGTAGTCTTATGTTCCTGTGCGTCACGCTTAATTTGTTGGATGTCACGAACAGCGTCATTCATGACCGAGGCCATTAGTTGGTGCATGGCTTCAGGATTATCGCCTTCTACAAAATATGGTTTCCAGCCATAACCGCAGAACAATTGCTCTAATTCTTCGTGACCAATCCGAGCCAGGACGGTTGGGTTGGAAATCTTGTAGCCATTGAGATGTAGAATCGGCAAAACAACTCCGTCCGTTGCTGGGTTGAGAAATTTATTGGAATGCCAAGCGGTAGCCAGCGGGCCGGTTTCTGCCTCACCGTCGCCTACAACACAGGCCACGATCAGGTCGGGGTTATCGAAGACAGCACCGAAGGCATGGCTTAATGAGTAGCCTAGCTCCCCGCCTTCATGGATTGAGCCGGGTGTTTGTGGCGAAACGTGACTCGATATGCCGCCTGGAAACGAGAATTGCTGGAACAGCTTCTTTAACCCAGCTTCGTCCTGGCTAATGCTCGGATAAAATTCACTATAGGTGCCTTCAAGGTAGACATTACCAACAACTGCCGGGCCGCCGTGTCCGGGGCCTGAGATGTACAGCATATTGAGGTCATGGTCGTTAATGACTCGATTCAGATGAGCGTAAATAAAGTTTTGCCCTGGCGTTGTACCCCAGTGACCAAGCAACAATTGCTTGACATGCGCCATCTCAAGCGGCTTTTTGAGCAGCGGATTGTCGCATAAATAGATTTGTCCGACGGATAGGTAATTCGCTGCTCGCCAGTAGGCATCTATTTTATTAAGGAGTTCTGGGCTCAAGGGGTTCTTATTCAACTTGGCCCTCCGTACTCTTGTTTTTCGTCATTATGTTCCAGACGTTTTGGGCAATCGTTACTGATTCGTCAGTATGTATGACACGAACAGCAATGTGGCTGTTATCCGAGGAGATTACCGGATTACTCTCATCGTTTCGAGACGCCTCAAGGGCAATACCAAGAAACTCCAGACCGTCGCATATCCTTGTGCGGATTCTTGGTGCATTCTCGCCCATGCCTCCGGTAAACACCAGCGTGTCGAGACCGCCTAATGCCGCCGCAAGGCTGCCAATACTTTTCTTGACCTGGTAACAAAACAAATCAACAGCATCTTTGGCCCGCACGTCTTCAACTTCGCGTTCTAGGAGCTGCTTCATGTCGGCGCTAGTTTCAGAAATGCCAAGCAGTCCAGATTTGAAGTTCACCATATCGTTGAACTTTTCGGCATCATACCCCTCGCTGCGGGACAAATATAACGCCAGGCCCGGATCGAGGTCGCCAGAACGGGTACTCATGGGCACACCTGCCGCTGGCGTCAAGCCCATAGTGGTATCAATTGATTTGCCATTACTGACGGCAGTTAAGCTCACGCCGCTACCAAGATGAGCAATGATAATCTTACCATTTGCCGTATCATCACCCTCCAAACGGCGCAGTTCTTCCAATACGAACGCATACGACAAGCCGTGAAATCCGTACCGACGGACACCCTTCGCTTCAAAATGGCGCGGGATTGGCAGCAACCGCGCTACGTTCGGCAGGTCGTGGTGAAACGCCGTATCAAAACAGGCTACCTGTTCGACGCCTGGAAATAGTTTTTGAAATTCCTCAATCAATGCAACTTCTACCGGCAAGTGCTCTAGGTCGAACGGTGTCAATTCGCGTAAATCCGCAAGTATGCGGTCGTCAATAACTTGCGGTTCATAGTACTTCGGCCCGCCATGCACGATGCGGTGGCCTATGACGCCAATGATCGCCCCAGGAGCTTGCTGCCTCAGCCAGTCGGTAAGGACATGCCCGGCTGCAATGTGGTCTGCCGCAACAACTGAGGTTGTTTCGCCATGCTGCACGACCAGGGTCGCCGACGGTTGCCCAATATTTTCAACGGTACCCCAGCCTATTTTGCGGGGAGAGCCTTCCGCACTGAACAAAGCAAATTTTATGCTCGATGAACCGGCATTGACCGTAAGGATAAGATTGGTGTTTGTGCTTTTGCCAGTCATTTACGCCCTTGTTATAATTCGGTAAATATCTGATTGCTACCGATATCAAGACCTCGATATTCGGCCAGTCGGGCACCGGTAAGGCTTATGCCGATAATCACATAATTACCCGCTCGTAACTTTGAAATAGGGGGGAGCCATTCTGCTCTCATGGCGTGTATATGGGTTATTTTATCCATGACCATATCTATCAGTCGTGCATCGTTTAAGATAGTTGCTCTTCCTGAAGCTTGAAGTGTACTACTTTCCCTTTCATTGAAAAACGTGAGACTTACCTGGGGTCTTTCGCTAATATTGATGTATTTTTGCGTCAGGTTCTTTGTTATAAAACAAACTTTCTGGTCACTGAGCGTGCATACATAAACGACTGAGCCTTGCGGTGTTCTGTCCGCATTGATCGTTCCCACAACCGCCGCGGGATTACGATCAATGTAATTCATTACCTTTGTATAGTTTTTACTGATCTGCATGTGGTTAGGCCGCCGGAATTATTTCTGTGATGTAAGCTCCATTTTTAGGTGTAAAGTTAGAGAAACGTAGGCTTTCAGGGGTTAACTTCATGAGCAATATTTCGCCGGTATGCATCTTGGCGACAGGAGGAACCCACTCAAATTGACCAGGAGGGTGCACGAGCACAAGCATTCGAAAGGCGTGATCGTGCTCTGGGCCCAAGGGCACCTCCGTGACGGCTCCAGCCGCTTGGACGGTTGACTGCGTATTGTCGTCAGCTATGGTAATTGCCGCTTGCGGCTGTTCCTGGAGATTATGATATTTCTTGCTATTTACGTGCGTAAGGAAGAAAAAGTTGAGCTTTTCGTCCACAACATAATAGATTGTAGCACCCCACGGCCTAGCATCCTTGCTGGCCGTAGAGAGGGCAGCAAATTTATGGCTGAGGAGAAAATCGTGGACTTCTTTGTACTTCGAATCCATAGATTTACTATAGCATAAGCTCGGTGCTTGCATTGAGCTCCATATGATCCAAGCCGTACGGCCACGTCAGGGGAGGCTGACACAGACCCTCTGCTAGCGATTCATTATTAGGGCACATGGCTCGCTTATGGCACCAACTGAATACAGCGCCTCACCCTTCCTGACTCTCCTGCGTACAAGCGTCGATTGCAAAGTAGTCTGCAAAGTCTTCAGACTCATGGGCCGGTGTATAATATGCGGTGCTTTTATCTACGACATACTCACCGTGTGAACCCTTGGCAATTGCCTTGAGCGCTTCAATGAGCACATCGATTTCTTCGCGCGTATTGTACAGACCAAAGCTTACTCGCACCATACCAGGCACTAGGTCGCGGCGGCCATGTAATACGTCATGCCGCACGCGTTGTACGCCGGCGCGATCAATGCCGAGCAAACTCATAACATAAGGCTGGGCGCAGAAACAGCCGCTTCGCACCCCAATGCCCCATTCAAAACCAAGCACAGCTGCTACCAAATTAGACGGTATGCCCTTGATTGTAAAAGGTATGACACCTGAGCGGGTAGCCACATGTGCCGGATCGATATTGCCATACACGTGGGCTCTAGGCACCTCCTTCAGTCGAAATAGGGCGTAGCCGGTCAGCATGGCCTCGTACTCGGCGATGACATTTATACCGATACGGCCTATTGTCTGCATAGCCCGCGCTAGTGCTACCGCACCGATAACGTTTGGTGATCCAGCTTCATCTATGTCCGGTGGCAACGTCCAATCGACGAGCTTTGGAGTGACGACACTAATGGTGCCGCCGCCTCTATATTCCGGCTCACCTCGCGCGAACGTATCACGCCTACCAATGAGTGCTCCCGTGCCAAACGGGGCATACATCTTGTGCCCCGAGAGCGCGATATAGTCCAGGTGTTCCGGATCATTCAAGCTGCCCATTCTAATAGGGCGATGTGCCGCCAGCTGGGCGCAGTCTATGAAGATTTGCGCGCCAGCTTCGTGTGCTTTACGGGCAAACCAATATATATCTGGCAGATGACCGGTGACGTTTGAGGCACCGGAGATAGCCACAAGTTTTACACGGCCGGCATAGTGAGTCAGAAGTTGTACAAAATCTTCTTGGTCGATACCTCCATCAGGGGTCAATCCGATCCGCTTAACTGTCGCTTGGGCACGCCATGGCAGGTCGTTGCTGTGATGTTCCAAGTGAGAAATAAGTACGACGTCCTTTCTCTGAAGCCGCAAGCGGTATGATAGTTTATTGATTGCTTCGGTCGTATTTTTGCCGAAAATAACCACGTGCTCAACAGGGTCGGCGCTGACGAAACGCCCGACGATACGCCGTGCTTCTTCGTATGTTTCAGTGCTCAACCGGCTTTTGAGACCATTGCCGCGATGTACTGATGCATACCATGGGGCAAAGTCGTTCACTTCTTGCAAAACGGTTTTAAATGGCGGTGTACTTGCGGCATTATCCAGGTTGATATATGGCCGCGCGCCACTTTGCACGGGTACTGGCGTATCGAGTCCAACGATGTAATCACGAAAGTTATCGGGCATGCTGCAAGCATAGTCAAAAAGAAATGGCCATGCTGTGACCGCGGTCACAGTCCAAGTTGCACCGCGGCTTGTATAGTAGCCTTCATGAAACAACGAACTACGTATAGTGCCATAGCAACTGGCGGAGCAATCGGTTTAATCGCTTCCTTCCTCGAAGTCGTAGAGTATCAGCAAGTACTTAAAAATGCCCACACCACGCTGACGTGCGACCTAAATAGCGTTTTCAACTGCAGCCCAGTACTTACGGCGTGGCAGGGCAAGCTATTCGGCTTTCCAAACGCCATGCTGTGTATGATCTTTTTTACGCTCATGCTCGGCACAGCGCTGGCCGGCTTAACTGGTGGCACACTGGTGCGTAAATTTCGTTTGAGTTTACAGGGCATCGCCCTCTTTTTCCTTGGCTTTGCACTGTGGTTTTTCTGGGAGAGCATTTACCGTATCGGTGCGCTCTGCATACTGTGTATCTTCTGTCTTTTCGGCTTGCTGCTCCTGAATTGGGGGTGGATGAGAATTAATGCTGCTGACTTGCCGATAGGCGCAAAGGCTCGCAGTGTCGTGCAACGCGGTATTAAAACCGGAGCAGACACATTCGTTTGGATAGTGCTTGGAATGGTCGTAGCCTTTGCGATGCTACTACGTTTCTACTAATCATTAAGGAGTTCTTATTATGAGTAAACGATTTTGGATACTGCTCGGCGTGTTGCTCGTCGTTTTTATCGGCATCATATGGATAGGTGCGGGCAAGAATGCAGCAGGCACCAGCACGGCCGCAACGGATGTAGCCCCTGTCCATATCACCGGCAACCAAAATGCCAAAGTCAAGCTGGTGGAATATGGTGACTTTCAGTGTCCGTATTGCGGTGTCTACTATCCCGTCGTCGAGCAAGTCGTCCAGAAATACCAAGGCCAGATCAGCTTTGAATTCCGACAATATCCGCTCACGAGTATCCACCCGAACGCCTTTGCCGCTGCCCGTGCCGCCGAGGCTGCCGGCCAACAAGGTAAATTCTGGGAGATGTATCGGTTGCTCTATGCTAACCAATCACAGTGGGCAGACTCAAGCAATGCGTCGGCAGTCTTCAATAACTATGCGCAACAATTAGGGCTTAACATGCAGGTATTCAAAAATGATTTCGCGAGCAGTAAAACGAACGCGGCAATCAATGCCAGCGTAGCGGGGTTTAACAAGCTTGGCCTGGCGCAAGCCACACCGACGTTCCTGTTGAATGATAAGCAGGTTCAGCCAGGTACGAGTATCGCCGGCTTTAGTAAGCTGATCGACACAGAACTATAACGTTGCCGCCCACAAAATACCAACGAAAACACTATATAATCTTGAGTATCGTATAATTTTGGACGCCGTCCAGTGTCGGTAGTGATACGCCGTCACCTTGGTGTTTACCCAACAATGCTTAATCGAACAGTGGCAGGATAGGATCGAGGCCTATCTGGTATAGCATAGGACGCACCACGTATTGATGCTATGAGTTGGGCCAGCATTGCAATGTGCTAGAGATCAGTACCGAGTGTCTGCTCTAGTTGCGAGGTACTTTGGACAGTAACACCGCCATGTTCTATCTTCACGAGTCCAGCATTTTTTAAGCTTTGTAGGACCCGGTTGACGGTTTCACGAGCTAAGCCTGATTGCCTGGCTAAATCATGCTCTTTAAGCGGCACGAAGATTGCACCAGTTGCTCGTACTTCACCAAAGCGATAGGTGGCGTTCAGGAGTTCAAAGGTCAGACGGCTTTTGGCGTCACCACCCATGAGGTGAGCCATACGGCGCAGGACACCGTCCACCCCACGGTAAACCCGTGAAAGGAGGTCAAATGCCACGTCAGGATTCGCTTGCAAAAACTCAACGACGTCGCTTGCGGGTGCAACACGCACCGTCACCGGGCTGCTTGCTTCAAAAAAGTAGTGGTTCTCGGTATGGTTGATTGCTGACGACATCGGGAAGAAAGCGCCGGTTTTGAAGACATTAACAACCACCTCATTACCGGTAAGTGTAATGTCGTACTGGCTTACCCGGCCTTCAAGGATGTAAAAGACATCTGTTATGGCAACCTCGGCCCGCAGCATGGTTTCACGTTTGTCAAAGGTACGGGTTGGATAGGTGCTGAAAAAATCGGAGACTTTAGTTTTGACGGTAGCGGTATCTTGTTTTACGTTCATACTATAGATTATACAGTGGGTAAGACTCACTTCGATCTAGCAACTACATTAACCTTCTGGCTAGGTTATCCGGCGTTAACTGGCAACCCACCATTATCTTCGTCTTTTTGTCTCCGACCAGTTTCGCCGTTTCGCATAAGGCGTTTCGCTATTGGGGTTGAATGGTGCGCACTCGGGGCGGCACAAGATCCTGGTCTTCGCCGTGCTTGAGATTGGACAAGTTTATAAGCAATAATCCGAGAGCACGTCGCGCGTGCTGGCGTGTTAGTGGATTACGGGCATCAGCGCCGGCAGCATCTAACTGTAGTATCGAATCAGCATTCATCTTTTGGATGCCTAGGGTCAAGTCCAGCCACGTCCTATATATATTTGGACTGCGGGCAATGCTGATCAGGTGGTGTAATTTTCCTTCCGGAAATTCCGTATGCCGGGCATATTCATAGAGACAGCTGCGCGCTGTTGGCCGTGAAGCAGAAAGCGGCAGCCTGTTATCCCTATATACTCGACGTACTGCCGGTGCATTCATTACCCGTACCGGCACATCATCAAGCTGGCAGACCAATGCATGGTAGAGGACGACAGGTATGCTCTTGTCGATGGTGTCGTACTCCAGCACGGGAATAATACTTTTCAGCTCGACATGATCTTTGTACCGGTGCAGCAAAGCAAGCAGTGCGATTTCATGTTCGGTAGCAAAGCTCCTGAGCCATGGATTGGCGGCTTGCTCCGGGAGGGCCAACTGCCCTTCAATCCAGTCTCGCGCCCATGGTCTTACGCGCGGATATAGCGACTTGGCAAGCTCTTCGGGCGCTTCCCAGGCGCTGTCCGCGTCATCACGTAACCGTTGGCCGCTGAACATGATGAGTTCGAGTATGAGTTTTCCGGAGTCTCGCAGCTTGTCCCAGAATGCAAGACGATGCGTTATGGCCATCAGGCTGCCGCCATCAAGGAGTGCTCCGTCGTACGTATTCAGAGGCGGTATTACAGAGCCGCTCATACCGAGACTCGCAATTGCCGCCGACTCCTCTATGGACAAGAGTTCTTCATTGTTACTTTCTTGCGCAGGCAGCCAAACAGTAAGCGCATAATTCGTGGCAGCTCCAATGATATCTTCGGTATTTTCATCGAGGGGCACACCCATGGTGCGCAACGGTTCAACCAAACATTGTTCAAAAACAGCAAGAGACCCGTCTGCCGGGTTAGTATATGTCAGCATGGATTTAATCTAAATCGGATACTATATAGTAAGCAGCCCCGCTTTGCTGCGTATAATTGACAACGGATTTTGAATCCGATAGTTGAAGGTGGATATCCTTAAACAGGCAGAAGTCCTTGCGCCTTCTGCCTGGCGGAGACGCATGGTCGGACAATACCGGCAGAGCTGGCCGCTCCGGCCACGCGCTCAATTGGTTTCATCGTACGGCCATCCTAGTAGAACAACGCCATCAGTATCACATCCACGGCGTCAATCGGACTGGCAATCAGGGGCCCGAGACAGATGAGCACTAGTCGTTCCTTCTACTTGACGTATACAAGGCCTTTATTGGTCACAACGCTCGGCCTCGTCGTTCAGCTATTCTTACTTAGCGAACGTATGTTGGCAGTTCCTGCCTGATCTCTCATACGCCTGGGACTGAGTATTGAAAAAAAAGCAGTGCACCTCGTTGGCCGGTCAGGGCGGTGTAATCTGAACCTTATAATAGGTTAGCCTTTTAACTGATATTCAGAAAATGTATATTTTCCGCTCCGGATATGTTCCAGACCACGCTCCTCATTCGCTATGCGCGTGGCGGCTATAGCACTTTTGTAAGCGGCCGCAATCGTATCATCGTATACTCCTGATTGTGCCGCCCGGACAATTGGCTCGGCCTCCAAAAATTCTGGCCGTAACGACAGATCATGATGCTCTGCCAATAACTCGTAGAGTGCCTTGATTCTCGGTATGTGGTATTGGCTAGAAATAATCGCAACGTGGTTCCAACTATACCGTCTGCAGAGTTCAATCGTTTCGAGCAAGTTGGCAACAGTATTCACTGAAGCATCTTCTACAAACACTTCTGGAAGTTCAAGACGGTGCTGTTGCCCCCTAGGGTCATCCTTGATGGCTGCCAAAAATACTTCACGATATACGTACGATTCGGGCGGTACAGCAGGGCCAAACTTAGCTATTTGCTTCTCACTGATGCCCGTTGAGAACAAAAAGCGTTGTGACATGCCTTGCCAAAAGAGTTCCTCGGCGGCCGTAATGCGTATAGCCGCACCTAGCATCCCGAATTCGTCACTGTCCTCAAATGTAGTGGGGCTATAACCGTTGGCGGTTTTTCGAAGACCGCCACAGAGCACAACAACGACCTGGTAGCGCATGCCGACTGGCAAGTTATTTTGTTTTGTCATGTCCCGATAATACGTACTCGCAAGCAAAGTTACAATACATAACCTGCTACGGGATGCTTTGTATCATGAGATACAGGGCAACTACCCCTTCACGACAAGTGTCTCCCTCAAGAAGCTTTAACTGTTTGCGTGCTTTGAGGGGATAGTTCCCAAAATACATTATTGTATTTAAGGGTTTTGTAGTAAGCTAATATCTTCAGTGTGCTTTATGTGCTAAAAATATACAGCAAAGGCCTGGCATGAAACGTGAAACGAGTGCAGTAATTCTGGCCTCCGGCGCTGGAAGTCGCCTTGGCGAGATTACTACAGACACCCCTAAGTCCCTGCTCGAATTTGGCAGACAACCCTATCTCCAGCGCCTCGTCAACTGGCTGCTACGCTCGGGCATTGACGATATCACCATTACGACCCAGACATGTGCCAACGTCATAGAAGAATTTGTTGATAAAACTTGGCCAGCACACGTTGCGACCATACGCGAACCCTCGCTCGTTTCGACAATCCAAAGCGCACAATACGGCCTAGAGCAGACGCGCCACGAAACCTCACTACTACTAACTGCAGACAACATTTGGAACATTAACCCACGAAGTCTTACGCACCACCACTACGATAGCAATGCCCACGCCACTTCTATGGTTACGGGCAAGCCGGATGTACCAAATGCTGGAAAAGTACAAGTTGCCGTCGATAGCGACACAATTGTACAGATGTGGCCGAGACCAGAACGCTCCAAGCTCGAAGGCCCTACCCGGCCAGCGAGCACTATGGGATTATACGTCGTCAACAAAACGGCGTTGCTCAGTGCAATCCACCCTGGAGATACGAGCATTGAGCGCGAACCGATGGATCGCCTTACGCCAAATGTGGCCGCATACTGGAACGAAGAGTTCTTCTTTGACTACGGCACACCCGACAACTACGCATATCTGCAAGCCCACCCTGAAATAATAACTACGTATTTATAAATTATCGTTAATGGAGACTGCATGCAAACTACCACATTACTAATTACTGGCGCTGGCGGTACTGTCGGCCGGCTACTTATCGATCACTTTCTTAAAGACCCAGCTATCCGTATAAAAGCACTCGAAAGATCCGAAATGGCGATGGCCGACCTAATCAACATCTACGGCAACAACTCAAGGGTAGAGTTGCTGTTGGCAGATCTACTAGACATTCCAAGCTATCGGGATGAGCTGAAAGACTGCAATGCAATCATTCACTGTGCCGCACTCAAACATGTCATTATTGGTAAGCACTTCCCGGAACGCCAAGCTTATGAAAATGTAACAGCTTTTTGCAACCTTATTCGTGAAGCGCGGAACTCCAAAATACAGCGATTCCTCTTTTGTTCGACTGATAAAGCCGCACAGCCCACTGGCGTCATGGGCGCGTCAAAACACTTGCTTGAATTTATCTGCCGTGATGCCGCAACCCCCACATTCGCCACGGGTGCAGTGCGCTTCGCTAATATCATTGGTTCCAACGGCTCATTGCTGCATGTTATCCAGAATCGTCTTAAAGACGGCAAAGATATCATACTTAGAGACAAGCGCATGACCCGTTATTTCCTACGGCCCCAAGACGCGACTGAGCTAATTGCCTATGCCCTAACCAATTTACAAAAGGGCGAAGTATTTATTCGGGATACACCCACTGCCCGTATTGAAGATGTCATAAACGTTACCATGCGCCATCACGATATCCCGCTCGAACGGCTCAAGGTTAGCACTGAACCAACATATGAGAACATTCATGAGCGCCTCATTGCACCAGACGAAATTCTCCTTACCCGCAAGATTTCACAATACTTTATTATAGGTGGCGATCAGGGTGTACCCCTTACCAACAAAGAGCAAGAGCGCGCGCTTTCGTCGTCAGTAGACACAATCTCTAAGCAGAAAATCCAGGAATTGTTGTATGCCGAATAAACGCTTCGTTATTCTCACGGGGGCAACAGGCACCCTTGGCAAGGCAGTTTGTGGACAGTTACTCGCAGAAGGCTATCACCCGATACTTGTTGCACGTGATATTCATAAGCTCAAAGCGCTACAGCAAGTACACCCCGAACAAGTTACAGTATTCGCCTGTGACGTTTCCGATATCACGGCAATCGATGAGCTTTTCAGGCAACCATTCTTACAAACAGGTGCACTGTGCGGCGTCATTGCCTGCGCGGGCATACTAACCATGGGAGCTACCGCAAATTTTGCTCAATGCGATTGGGATGCCATTATGCAAACCAACCTTACCGGTACCTTCGCCGTCTTCAAACAGGCTATACCCCACATGCAACCACACGGCGGCAGTCTCATAGCAATTGGTTCACGCTGGGCAAGTGGCGCAAAAACCGCCACTGCATATGCCGCATCAAAAGCCGGCCTGCGCGGCATGATAGCATCTATGCAAAAAGAATACGCGGGGACCAACATAAGACCTGTTTTGATTTCACCCGGCAGTATTGCATCACCAATGTCTGGATCAGTAAATAATGGCGCGCGCCCACTCGATATCTTGCAGCCCGAAGACGTAGCCAATACCATTCTGCATGTGCTATCCAGCTCTCAACGAGTAATCTTCAACGAAATAATTATGCTCGCTTACAATTATGACCTCACTGACGAATACGCAGTCTGAGACCAATCAGCTGCGGCGACTTGCCAGTAACTATTTCGATGACCAACCCATAGCAATCACCAAATGCAATGGCGGCATTATAAATACTACCTATAAATTGCAACTTCCCTCCGGGCAACAGTACATCCTGCAACGGCTTAGTACTCTCTTCACGCCAGACACTATACTTGATTTTCAAAAAGTGGCTATTCATCTCCATCGAGCAGAGTGGCCAGTACAACAAGTAGTGCCCGCAAAGAATGGAAGCCTATGGTGCCGGGATGTCAGTGGTGGACTGTGGCGGATGCTGTCCTATATCGACGGCACCGATGCGCCCGATCCCATGAGCACGGCACAGCTACACGAAGTAGGCGCACTATTAGCACGGCTCCATATTGACCTGCACAAACTCAACTACCAACCCCGCTTCACACTCAAACATTTTCACGATACCGCCTTTTATCGGCAGGCACTTGCAAAAGTACATACGGCCTTGCCCACACCGAAACTCCGGGAGCTTTCTAAGAGCTGCCTTATGGCATATGCTGAACTCCGGGAGCTGCCGCCCGCAGAACCTCAGCTCATTCATGGAGACCCACGCACTACCAATATCCTGTTCCGCGACAAGCACCCTGTTTGTTATATAGACTTTGACGCGTTAATGTACCACTCGCCATGGACTGACATTGGCGACTTACTACGCTCCATCAACGGTAGCAATAATCAGATTACGGCACTGTTTTCGATTAAAAGAACGGCAGCGCTCATGCAAGGCTATTACAGTATCAACAGCTCCATAGCTCCTACGTTTCAAGTTTGCATGGAACGTGCACTATGTAGTATGCGCCTTATAAGTATTGAATTAGCCATGCGATTTTTGACTGACGTCGTCAAAGATATCTACTTTGACTGGGATACCGAATTATTTGCAAACCGACGCGATAACAACATAGCGCGAGCACAAGCACAGTGGAACATATACGAATCGTCCATGTAGATTTGGCACCTTTGCATGATTTCTAATATTTTTAACATGAAGCTTTATAACATGCAAAAAGTTACGTCCTTGGGCGACTATTCTTTATGGCAAGCATGGTTATTACGCCCATATCCAAAGCTTGGCACTATTTCACTAGATATGACTTACTTGAACAGGCTGAAAAGACTTTACAAATCCCAGCCAATTTGCTACTATGTAGGCACTAGTCGAGGACTGCGGATGCGGGCCTCGATTTTTTATTGGGGCGGGAAAACCGTGATGCCGAATGGAAGGTAACTCTGCAAGGGCGGGTATAGTTATCGAGTCAGCGCAGCAGTTTTTCCAACAGTACCTATTTTGTTACCAAGAGCAACTACGATGCGTACCTAAAGGAAGCCACAAAAGAGGCAAAGCGTAAGGTGTCTGAGTTTGAAGGCACGATAGCTCGACTCAAAATAACAATCGCCAATAAAGAGAAGGCTTACGAGCAAGCCAAAGACCTCGTACTAAACAATCCTGGCTTAGGGGAACACTACAATCTGGACAACTACGCTAAGGACATAGAAAAGCTCAAGGGTGACTACAAGCGTACGATTAAGCTGCGTAATGGTGTTACAGCCACTTTACCAACGTACGAACAGTACCTTAAACTATTCGAATCTATCCCTGTTATATTGGGTAAAATACGAGACATGAAGGTCATGGATGCGTTACTGCGTATTTTCTTCTTAAACTTTACAATTACACCCAGTGGAGAAGACTTCCGTAAGGGGTCAACAGTGGCTTATAAACTAAAAGAACCCTGGAATGGGTTCTTAGAAAGTGAAGATTTCGTTTATGGTGCACTTGATGCACTTTGTTTCGAACACTTTTTGGATGGCTAAATCGGCTAAGTTAGTAGAACCCATCTCAAAACCCCATGCTAAAATTCCTGTGTAAACAGGAAAACAAACATGCAAGTACTCACCGACCAGCAATGGTCGCTTTTGGAGCCGCTCCTGGCTCACCCCGCTTCTGTTCGAGGTGGTCGTCCCCGC
>WNGL01000031.1_pt1 | contig 136994 bp, 217 predicted proteins | sample 5400591 | NCBI WGS metagenome assembly WNGL01 (sample SAMN13153377, study PRJNA577476) | soil metagenome | isolation source: 80 cm soil or saprolite under Garry oak tree replicate 1 | place: USA:California | collected 2016-06-15 | reverse complement strand
AACAGGCATTCCGGGGTGCAGTACGGGATGGCTATCACGCCGAACGCCGTCTGCGCGGCCAGCCCGGTGCACTCGTCATCGTGGACATACGGGTTCACGATGACTCCTGGTCCTCGCTGGGAAACGCCTGCTCGCCGGCCCGGTAGTCGTAGTCGTAGACCTCGAAGCCCCTCGTGTGAAGTCCCCTCCAGGGTGCTGACGGCCTGCTCTTTCGTGTCCGCCTCGATCACGTCGACGACCGTGGCGATCGTGTTCCACTTCATGATGACTCCTTCTTCTCTCGTGTAGGTCACAGATCCGCGGCCATCGTCAGGAGCATGGCCATGCCCTGCGTGCTCTTGGGCTTCCTGATCCCGGCAGCCATGATGCGGGCGCCGATGGCTAGCTGCCGGGCCATGCTGAAGCACTGGTCCAGGGTTACGCCGTTGTCAGACAGGAACGGGTTGGTCAGCGGGTCGCGCCCGTCATCCAGCGCTTCGGCCGCAAGTTCCAGTAGTTCAGCGGATGTCATATTCGCTCCCTCCCGCACCAGCCAGGCAGGTGAAACTGCAGTAGTCGTGATCACGGGAGCGGATGCGCTGGCCCGTGATGAGATTCTCGCAGGTGCGGCACCAGCCGCGGTGGTCGGCGTGGTAGATGATCATGCCCTCCCATTCGGCGAGGAAGCCCTCTGCGTCGCCGTGGTCCATGACGTGGATCAGGTTGTTCTCCGTGTTCGCGATGACCACCGCGTAGCCGTCGTTGTCCCCGGCCCACGCGTTGGCGTGATCCTCCGCGTCGCGGTAGCCGGCCTCGGTGTCCGGGTAGGTTGCCTGCCCTGTCAGCTTCACCGTTCCCCCCCGGCCAGGTCGCGCTCGATCTCGCTGATCACGATGGCCGCGACCTCAGCGTGCCGTTTCGCGGTGCCGGGTGACCCGGGTGCCCAGCGAGCGCGGGCCTCGGTCAGGATGCGCAGCACCTCGGCGCGGCTGATGCTGGCGTCTCCCGGGTGGTTCTCTGCAACGCCTGGGCAGTTGAGGGTCAGCCCGCCGATGGGTGAGTGGAAATGCTGGTCGTGCGGTCTGGTGCTCCAGCAGTTCGGCGGCTCGTAGGCTTGCCGGTCTATTCCGCTGTTATCCAGGCTGCTCATGTCCTCGATGAGGCGTCGGGCCTCGCTCTCGTGACGGTGTACGTTCATCGTTTCCCTCGTTCCCTCATTCCGTGACCGGCATCGAGATGACCACCGGCTCGTTGCAGCAGTCGCTGTACTGGTCCTCGTCGGCGCACGGCTGCCCGCACGCGCTGCAGGTGGTTGTCATATCGCGTGATCCTTCCCGAAGTTCTCGACGAGGCGCTGAGCCTCGCGGATGTGCTCAAGCACCTTCTCCTCCAGCTCGCCCAGCGCCCCGGCCGGCAGCAGGCTGGTCACCATCCCGTCCGCGGCGCAGTCCAGCGCGGTCCACATGGTGTCGAGGACCTCGCTCTCATCCACGGGTCTCAGCTTTCCTGATCTCGGCTAGCGTCACGAACCCGCGGTGCCCGAGGTTCGCCGCCAGGTCGTGATACCAGCGCTCACTGTGCCTCATAATCCAGTCTCCTCACTTCCCGGTCAGGACCATCTGCCAGAGTCGCTCGATAGCCTCGCTGATCTGCGCGGCTTTCAGTCCCTCGGTGTCGCCCGATACTGCGCGCTCCGTGATGCGGATCGCCTGGTGCGGCGTCATGGCCGACTCGCCCCGGTGATGTCGCTGGTTCCTGACCGTCGCGTCGCGTACTTGCTTGTTCACTTTTTCCCCTCCAACGGGTATTTCCGGGTTTTCCACTGTTCCCCAGGGATTCGTCAGTCAACCCCCCCTCCTACGGTCCACGCCCGGGACTGCCCGTGCACGTAGGGGACGGTGTTTTTCACCAGCAGGTGCCAGGTTTTCCCGTCGCCCATCCGCTGCCGGCGGTGCTCGCCGCGGGTGATCACGCCGTGGACTACCCGGCGGTGCCTCAGCGTGCCCCGGGCGTAGGTGAAGTGCCCGTCACCGGCGGTCATCGTCTCGCTGGCGGTGTGGTTGACCCCGAGCACCCAGCTCTCGGTGCCGCCCAGGTTGTGCTGCTTGCGCCAGCGCCGGTAGCGCTCCGGGTCCGCCGTGCTCACCTCTTCCGGCGGGGTGATGACCGCGGTCGCGCCCAACGCGCTCAGCTCGCGGGTGCTCATGCCCACCTCCACGGCGAACACGTCGCCCTGCCGGGTGATGGCCTTGCCGTCGGCCTCGGCGCGCCTGACCATCTCGGGCTTCAGCGCCTCGAAGGCCTCGCCGACAGAGCGCGGCTCGCTGATGCCGTCGGGGAGCTGTGCCAGGAAGTACAGCGGCGGCGACTCCTGCTCGTCGAACGCGGACAGGAAGTAAGCCTCCGCGTACACGGGGGTGTTCTCCGTGTAGTAGTAGCGCCTCGTGACGGGGTTCTCCCAGTCGTAGCTGCCCGTGTCCTCGAAGCGCTTATACATCGCCTCGCGGTCGTGGCCCGTCCGCCAGTGGCGCTCGGGCCTGGTCCCGGCCTGGTAGGTGGCGGTGAACACCGACGCGCCCAGGTGGTGCACGGTCGTTTTCCAGCGGTAGATGCCGTCCTCGTCAGGTGAGCGGCGCACCTGGTCGTAGTCGTACGCGGTGTACGGGGTGAAGTGATCGGTCCCCGGGCAGTCATCCTCGCCGATGTTCCTCCGCAGAAGCTGTCCGCCCTCGAAATAATAGGGCTCCAGCGATCCCCGGGGGCCGTTCTTGCAGGGCTCCGTCCGGTACCTGACCTCGGTGCTCGTCTGAGTCACGTACCTCATGTGCCGGGGCAGCTTGCCCCAGTCACCGGTCTCGTGGTACACCGTCTCGCGGGTATCCGCGGCGACGTGGACGCGCTTCACCGAGGACATGACGATGCCCGCGGAGCGCATCGCGGAGAAAGGCACGATCATCGACGGCAGCCCGGTCGCGCGGATGGCGCCCCGGGTGTCCGCCTGGTGCTGGCTGGTGGTATGCGAGTAGGTGTCCCCGTTGACCAGGAACCAGGAGTCCTCGTCGCGCGTGCCGCTGTCCCCGGTCATCAGGACGGATAGCGGGAAGTGCGTGCCGTAGCTGTAGAGCGTGGTCCGGTCCTGGGCGATATGCGTGTGGTTGTCGTTCAGGAACCGGGGGTCGTCCTTCCCGGCTTCTGCCGCCCACCGGCGGATGATGCTGTCTGTACTGTGTGCCACTTTCGTTTCCCTTTCAGATCCCTCGCACAGTATAACAACTGCACGCGGATATTATTCCGTGTAGGCGAACCCGGTCCGCGGGCTGTTCCCGTCCCCCGGGCCGTGGACCGGGCAGTCGCCCTCGTGCGCGATCGTGCCCGAGGTGCGCTCAAGCGTGCCCGTGCACTTGCGCTCGTGCTCGCTGTCGTTCGCTGCCTCGGCCGCCGCCTGCTCGCACTCGTCGAAGTCGTAGAACCCGCCGCGCGAGTCGATGTACTCGCCGTCCCAGTCCTCGACCAGGTAGCAGTACACGTCGCCGTTCAGGTAGTGCCCGTAGTCGGACACGTGCGAGGCGATCGCCTGGGTGGCGCGGGCGATGTCCTCCTCGCTGCCCGTCCACGGGGTTGCCGAGAGATACTCCCAGATCTTCGGGGTGACGTAGGCCACGCCGGCGACCCCGGAATCCCACGGGTCCGCGAACTGCCCGGGACGATCCCCCGCGCGCAGGGCGACGACCGAGTGGATGTACCCGTAGACGGGGAGCACCAGCAGCGCCGGCTGGTGGCCGTCACTGTCGATCCCGTAGCCGTCCTTGTTCTCCGGGAGCGGCTTGGTGCCGATGAACTCCGCCGCCTGCTGCTCGGTCGCGAAACGCCTGAGCACGCCGCCGTCGTCTTCATCGATGACGGCGAAAGGCAGGTACAGGTACTCGGTCAGCTCCTGCAGGTTCATGCCCTCGGAGCTGGTGTCCACGCCCGCGTCGTCGGGCAGGTCGTAGCCTTCCAGGCTGAGCACCATGTCGGCACCGCGGGCGCAGTCGTCATGCGGGGATTGTGCGTCCAGCTCGTACCCGATGGTCACGGTGAAACCGTTCACCGTGGTCTTGCTGATCTCGTAGCCGCTCATGCGTCTTCTCCGTTCTCGATGACGATCTGGCCGGGCTGCAGGGTGAGGATGTACTTCACCAGCTTGGCGATGTCGTCCGCCGATGTGATGAGCTGGTTATCATGCTCGTACGACGACCAGCCGTAAGGGGTGCGGCGGATCGTCACCGTGTCCGGGACCTCGGTCCGTTCCCGGGATGCGGTTAGCACCTGGTATTTCATGTACACGCCGTGGTCGCGCACGACACGCGCGTCCGCGAAGTGCTTTTGCAGCATGGCCAGCGTCGGCCACTGCCGCATCTCGTCGAGCGTCGCGTCCCGCCACATGTTCACTTGTCATCGTCTCCATCGTTGTCGTAGGTGGTCCCCAGGATGTAGTCGAACGCTTTCTGCGCCTGCCTGGCCGCGGTCGTGATCAGGTTCTTCTCATCCTCGCTGGCGATCTTGCGTGCCCACCCGGCCAGGTAGGCGGCGCTGTTATCGAACGGGGCGTCGATGCCCAGGTACGCGCAGAGCATCGCCGAGGTCATCTCCGCGATGAGTTCCTCACGGGCGTACGTGTCCGGGCTACGTGAGGTGTACTCATCGAACCCGGGGCGGTTCAGCCGCTTGGAGTGCCCGGTCGAGTGCGCGGCCTCGTGGAAGTTCGTCGACTCGTACTCGCCCGTCAGCTTGCCCGGGTAGGCTTCCAGCGGGGGGATGGTGATCCGGTCCACTCCCGCCGTCTTGCTGTGCTCGTAGTAAGCCATCGACCCGAACCGCAGCTCGGGACCGCGTTCCGCGATATAGGCGTCGAAGACGGCCTGCGCTTCGGGGATGGCCTCCGCGTGAGCGCCAGTCAGCCCGCCGGCGTACTTGTCCGGGAGGGACGCGCACTGGTCGTAGTTGAACACCGTGTAGACGCGGGCGAACAGGTAGACGTGATCCTTATCCCGGTCGTGCGGCGAGTCGGGGTCGGCGCGCTTGGATAGCTTCCACAGGTAGACCTTCGTCCCGTTCTGCTCGGGGAGCAGGATACGGCGCTCCGGGTCATCCAGCGGCGGCGCCCACCAGGCGCCCTTGCCGCTGGCGCGCGGTGTCTCGGTGAACCCGGACAGCTTGGCGATCTGCCCGAACGTGCCCCAGTAGGGCGAGGAGTAGCCTTTCGCCATCGCGGTCAGGCCCAGGAGCATGGTGTTGATGCCCCGGTAGGGCTTGCCCGTGCTCAGGCTGGTGGGCAGTCCCGAATGCCAGGGCTGGGACCACGGGAGCACGCCGTTGCCGAGCGCCTCCAGCACTTTCGCGGTGACGACCTCGTTGACTTCACTGACTTTCATGACAAGACCTTTCCTTTTCTATGCGGTGACAGCTACCGTGGTCGCAAGTAGCCTTGCCGGGTACTAGTGCGTACCTGGCATAGAAGTCGGCTACCTGACAGAGCGGGCCGACCATTACCTTCATGACACGACCTCTTCCGCCCAGATAAGACCTGACGCAAGGCGCGGGATGACATAGCCGAGTAGCGTCCAGCCGTGGCTGTCGGCGCCCTCGATGTACACGTACCGCTCATCCTCGCCAGCTATGTGATAGTTAGCGGGCAGGTAGCGGTCCAGTCCGGACGGGGCGCGCCCGCCCCGGTCCTTGGCTACCCGTGCTCTCTGCGTGTTCACTTCCGGTTCCTTTCCGTTCACCTGCACTGTATAACAACCCTACGCGGGGGTATGTTCCCCTACCTGGACCAGCTTGTTGCCGCGAGGCCGCTGGACCGCGGGCGGTACCGGCGGGCCGGGCTGCGGAGGTCCTCGGCGAGCAGCGCGGCCTGGCAGTCTTCCCAGGTTGCGTGCTCACTCCCCTTCGCCTGCTTTCCGTAGCAGTACTGGCAGGGCTTGGAGGTGTAGTCGTAGGTGGGATTGACCGGGTATGTCCTCGTCCTGGCAGTCACTGGTCATCCTCCGGGAACTGGCAGTTCATGCACTCGCATAGGCACGACCGCCCCGGGCACTGCTGTCCTTCGTGGTCACACATGGTTCACCTCTTTCAGTGTCGAGAGGTCCTCCCCCTCCCGGGCGAGGACTTCGGTGAGCTGGTCTATCGTGCGGATGGGCGGACTGTGCGCGGGGTCATACGGGTTGAGCGTCACCTCGAATCCGTGCGGCCCGGTCACCCGGAACCACTGCCCCCGGTCGACGGTGCTCACCGTCTGGACCTTGTATCCGCCGGCGGTGATCATCGTCACCGACTTGCTCATAGATGCTTCTCCCGGGTGGCGACTGCATCGGCGATGAACATATCCCAGTCCTCCCGGGACACGTCGAACTGCCTGTTGTCCAGGTGTAGGAATGTCGCGCTCCGCATCACGTCGACGGTGAGCGTCACCTCGCGGACCTCTTTCCCGTCGCGCCCGTACTCGGTCATCTTCATGTCAGTTCCTCCTGACTGTTACGCATCCGAACATGTCCCTCCCGGTCACGGTCCCCCCCCAGATAATCCCCAGGAGGATATCCGCGCAGTCATCGCAGATAATGGATATCCCGACCGCGGATACGATCTTGAATCTCCGGCCGCACCGCTGGCATCGGCACCTGTATGTCCTGCTGACAGCCTCGATCATCAGTCATCATCCTCCGTGTCGTAAAGGTAGGCGTTGTACTTGTCACCGAGAAACCTCCGAAGCTTGCGCGTCTCGCCGAGCACGGCGCCGTAGATCTCGCGGTTACGCGACTCGCCTGAGTCGAACCCCAGGTCGTGGCACCACTCGTAGTATCCCCCGATGCCCTCGACGGTCGAAGCGTCCATGATCAGGCACGACAGGACGTCGTGAGCGTCCGGGTAGCGTTCCAGGCCCTGGCCCATCCCGAAAGGGACGGTCATGCGGCGGGTGCCCATCTTCAGCTTGATGCTATACCACACTGAATTCAGGGCCGATGCGTAGTCGATGTGCGCGGGAGCGTCGTCGTAGGTGTGCTCGATGGTGATCTTGTCGCGCTTGATGCGTTCGCTGAGGAGCATTTTTCGTGTCCGTTCACTTAACTCACATGCCGTGAGCTGGTCTTTCTTCCGGGAGGTCCGCCGTGCGCATCGTGTAACATGCGCACATGCTTACTTATTCCCGCTTGTCCCTGCCGCACCGGCCGCACGCCCAGACAGGCACCTGCACGATTCCCTCCTCCGCCTTATTCGTGAAGTCATCGCCCATCGGGATGTAATCGTGCCGGCGCTGCTTTCTCGGCATATCCGTGCGCTTCCCGCACGTGATCGCTTTCCCGTCCACGGGGAATAGGGCGAGAGCGTGCTGCCGCATGTCCGCGGGCATATAGTCCTCGCATAGATCGCACCACTGTTTCATGGTGCCCCCTTTCTCAGTAGTCCCGGCCGGCGGACCGGAGGATGGCGTCATACCGGGAGAGCACCTCGCCGAATAGTTCCGCGTCCGCGACGGTGAACAAACGGTCCTCGGCCAGTTCGGCCAGTATCTCATCCGGGTAGCCCTCCGGGGCCCATCCCTGGTGAAGCGGTGAGTCGCGGAAGTCCCAGCCCTCCGGGGCGCCGTTGCCCTCGTGAGTGAGGAACTCCGCGACCGCGAACAGCCATGCGATGTTGCTGCCCCATGGGTCGTGGCCGTCGAAAGTTGCGTTGTACGCATCGCGGAGCAACCTGTACCCGGGTGTGCTCAATCGCGTTGTCATGATGATGACTCCCAGGAGACGTCGCCATACTCGGCATATGCGTCGTCAAACGGCATGTGGTACGCGACGGGGTTATCGTGGTCATCTAGCACCGTGACAAATCGCACGCCGTTCACGGTGCCCTCGTCTGTGTACTCGTAGTATTCGCTACTCATGATCCTTCCCTGTCTTTCTCGATAACCCAGCACCGTGCCTGTACGCGCTGGCGGATATCGTTGACGTTATCGGCTGCCAGGCCGAATGCCTGGGCCAGCGAGGCATAGCGGTTTTTATTGGACAAGCCGAATGACTTCGGTCCCACTGGGCTATGCGCGTAGTCCCCGGTTGCCGTGCGGTACGCCCACCTGTCGATGACGACGGGCTCCGGGTCCTCCGGGTTAAGGATGCACCGGTAGAAGTTGCCTGTTTTCAGGTCCATCGGAAGCATGCTCTCCGGGTCGGCCCCGTCGAGGATGGCGCGCACCTTGGCAAGCATCCGCCCGGTATGGCCGCGGATATTCCCGGCGGCGGCGTCGAATGCGAGGTCGACGGATATTTCCCAGCGCTTGTTAGCGGATAGCACAGCGAGGATGCCCGCGCCTTTGCGCACGTTCCCGTGACCGATCTGCTCGGCCAGGTCGTGCGCGACAGGGTACCAGGCATCCCCCCGTGCCACCTGGGAGGCATCCGCGGAGCGGTACACGGTGACGATGCGGTCTGCCATCGCCTGCAGCTCGAAAGCCGAGGGTTTAGTCGGGATCATGGCTGCCTCACAGAAACCGGGTGAGGATAACGCGGGCTGAGGGGATGCCCACCATCAGCGGGATCCAGTCGGTGAGCGTGTCCATCAGCAGGAAGACGGCGGACAGCACCAGGCAGGCCAGGTACAGGTACCCTTCCACCTTCTCCCGCGTCGTCTCGTCGGCGTGACGGTGGCTTTCGTGGACGAGCAGGTCGTGCTGGATGCGCTTGTCGAGCTCGTCGAGCGTGATCGTGATCGTTTCCGATCCTTTGCCGTCTGTGCTTCCCTCGTCCATGTCATGGCCCCTCTCAGGCGATGCTGGCGATATCGTCGGCGACATTGCGCGCGATCATGCTGAGTCTCATGCTCGCGTTGCGGGCGTGCGGCGCCTCATAGGAGACGGGACCCGCGTAGCCTGCACTTTCCAGGTGAGTCATCCAGGCGCCGATATCCACGCTGGAATCGGTGATCAGCGGCCGGTCCATGGCACCGGCGAACATGTCGGCGCCGTACGTAGCGGGTATCCCGGCTAGCTGCACCTCAGCGATTGACGCCACGTCGAGCACGTAGGGTTCCGCGTCCGCCGAGATATGCCACATATCCAGCAGGAAACCCAGGTTGGGCATATTCACGTCGGTGACGATCTTGGCCACGTCGCGGGCATGGGGCAGCCAGCCGAACGCGATGGGCTCCAGCGCCACTGTCAGGGGCGCGACCGCGGCGGCGAATAGGGACACGTACCCGGTCACCTCCTCCAGCGGAACAGGTGACTTGGTGCCGATGCCTACGCCGGCGTTGATGCGCGTGGACCCGAGCATGCCCGCGACGGTGAGCAGGTGCTCGACGGTGGCGGCCGGCACCTCCCGGTCCACGTCCACCCATTCCAGCTCGGGGACGGTCACGTAGTCGAGGACCGCCGGCGTCATGCTGGGGTCGTAGTATTCCAGGCCCAGGGAGGTGAGCCCGGATGCGCGCGCGGCCTTGGCGCGTTCCAGCACCGTGAACCTCGCAGGCTGGTCGAAGCGCGCGCCTCGCAGCGAGAGCATGGACAGTGTGACGTCAGCCGGCCTCATAGGGGTTCACCCCGTTCATGACGGGCTGGTCGTGCGGGAAGTCGGCGATGACGAGCGTGCCGTCGGCAAGCGCGGCGTCGTAGGCGGCGATCGGCGATGCCTCGTCGGGGGGCAGGTGCGGGAAGTCGGGCAGGGTACTCATCTGTGCCTCCACAGCCGGCGCCACGTGCGGCGCACGGGCGTGATGTCGCGCATGGTGCGCTCGATGACGCTGGCGTCCATCCCGAACCGCCAGCGGAGCGCGCGGTCGTCCACGTACACATCCGCGAGGACCTTCCGGTTGGTGACCATCACCATGCCCGCGGACGGGGGGACTTTGTGTTCCATCGCGGTATCCGCGAAAGCGGGGACCTTGCGGTCCAGCAGCCTGCCGAGCACGAACAGGGGATCGCCGGCGGTCATGATGGCGACGCGGTGCCCGGATGCCATGACGGCGTGCAGTGGCGTCAGGTCGCACACCTGCCCGCGCATGATCGCCGGGTCATTGCCGTGAGTGACCGGGGTGTTATTGAGCGTGCCATCCCAGTCGAATGCGACGACTTTCTCGGGCACGGTGTCTGGAGGTTCCATGGTTCACTTGCCTTTCGGGTAGGTGGTCGAGGAGATGATCAGGTAGGTGAGGCAAGTTCCCCATGCCGTCATGAGGACAGCCGCAACGACTTGCGCGATCGTGTTCATCCCATGTCATCCCACAGATCATCCGCCGTCTTGTGACGGGGATTCCAGATCAGGAGCACGGCCAGGGCGGCGAGTAGCGCGCCCGTCACGCACATGTAGACGATCAGGCAGTCAGTCACGATGAACCTTTCCAGGGTTGCCTTCCGTCGGCGCCGCGTAGCTCCGGGTATTCGCGCATTGCGATTACCCGCAAGTCCGGCAGCTTCGATTCCGCATAGTGCGAGGCATAGTGCGGGGATTGCATGTGCCGGGGAAGTGTTCCCTCGCACTGGCAAAGAGCACATTTATGCTGGGGTGCGGGATATCCGTAGGCGTACACGGAGCCGCAGGTAAGGCAGATACCCTGCCCCGGTTTCAGGTCGGCCGTGACCACGGTACCGTCGCGCATCTCGTACTGGCGGGTCATCCTGATCGCCTCACACGTGGTACAGGTAACGGGGATCGTCACCCATGTAGAAGAACGGGCCGGGCAGGGTCGACAGCACGCTTTCCTGGTGCGGCGTGCGCGCGCCGGCGTCGAGGAGGATATCGGTCCTGTCCGGTTCCACGACCGCCAGCTTGCGATGCGGGATATCCGCGGAAGCGGGATCGCCGACGATGACGTGCACGCTCGTCAGTCCCGGATGGGTGTGCAGTCCGACGTGCACGCCGAGCGGCGAGCCGACGTAGCTCCCCGGCTCGTCGCCGTGCGGGTGCGGGCCCGGGGCGGGGACCGCCAGCGCTTTCAGCTCCTCGTAGGTGTAGCGCATGGGTGCGGGCGAATGCGTGCCCGGGGCGTAGAACATGTCACTCCTCGTTTCCGTACTGGTCCACGACGATGCCAAGGCATCCGTCACGGTGGAAGACACGCGGCGCGTGCCAGCTCATGATCGCCGGCGTCGCGGCGGCCAGGATGGCGATCTCCGTCGCCTCGTCGCTGGTCACGTCGAGGCGGATCGCAGCTTGCAGCGTGGAGATGTCGTGCGCGATACGGTGCGCCGTCGCGGTATCCATCACTGGACCCGGGGGGGACGCGGGGAGCTGGCGGCGGCATCCGCGGCGCGCTTGCGCATCGCCGTGGCGCGCTCCTGCAGCCACGGGGCGTTCCCCGCTCCCGTGATCAGGGCCTCGTCGAGCGCGAGCTGCACGTCGACGTACTCGCGGTACTCGGTTGTCTCGACGCTCGCGACATAGGTCCCGACCGTCTCCATCGATGCCATCATGGCCTTTCCTTTCACTGGTACTGCTGGTGTTCGGATCGTATCGGATTGGATAGCTAGATCCGGGATAGCCGGCATGTGATCTAGCTCACACTCGCACGCGAGGAGGGGACATGCTCCCCCCCGGCTGCCGCGTGCGGGAGGTCTTAGTGAGGGACGTACGGGTACGTGTACCACTTTCTCCACTCACAGTCACATGTGAGTCCTAGGTGGTGATTGATGAGGAGACGCAAGTCCCGTCGGTCGCGGAACACGCCGGCCAGCGCGTTCTTGCACGCGAGCATTCGCCACATGATCATCACTTGATCCACGCCATGGGCTCGTCCGGGACGGTGCCGTAGATGGCGTTGGCCAGCGCGGCCAGGACGTCGCGGACCGGGAACCAGCGCTCGAACATGCCCGACGTCCACACGTGCGCGTCCCTGATATCCGCGTTATGCGGATACAGCGAGCCGTCTGCGTTGGTGAACGCCCGGAGGACCACGGTGGCAGACACGACCGTATCGGCACCCAGCGGGTACCAGCACAGTTTCTCGTCGTGTTCGACCCCCCTGATCAGGTCCGCTAGGTAGCCAGCCTGTTCGATGGTGAGGATGTCGTCTGGCATTTTGCTCTCCTATTCCTGGGCGAACGCCGGCAGCGCGTCGGTCACCTGACGGATCAGGGCCGTACCTGCTGCCAGGTCCGCGGCGGAGTCTGTGAAGTCCCCCCCGGAGGCGAGCTGGCCCGCGTGCGCGTAGTCGGTCATCGCCCGGGAGTAGAGGTCCGGGGTGACCGGGGGCGGCGTGCTGGCGGCGAGGGTAGCGTCATAGGTGAGCTGGCCCGCGTCCGCTTCAACCCCGGTCACGTCATTGTTGTCCGCGTCGAGAGCAAGCACGTCGATATCGGCACGGACCGTCTGGAAGTTGTTCCCGCCGGGCCCGGCATACCAGGCGGTGACCCGCTGCGCCATCGTCGGCGCGTGCGGGGTTGCCTGGTGCGATGCGCACCCGGATAGGGCGGCCAGGGCGATGACGCCGCCGGCCAGGAGCTGTCGTTTCATGTGTTCTTTCTCCTCACAGTAGGTATTCGATCCAGGGGCACTGGATAATCGTCCATATCCAGCCGGGAACGAACTCGATGGCGGGAATGATCAGCGGGATGATAGGCCACATGTGCTTTTCCTTTCCTTGCGCTTGCGGATGGGCGCGGAGATTAATGCACGCACGTAAGACACGCCGGTTAGCCGTACCGTAACTGGTTTAGCATTTTGACGTGCCGGAAGTGCGCGGCTTGCGTATTCGCCGTGCCGCACCGTAAACACACGATCATGAGTTAATGGCGATGGTGCTTAGGACTAGATCCCTATCCTTGCGTCAAGAACTGACTAGGACCATTGGGCATGATCGATAGCGATATGGTGAGAGCCGGCCTACCGCCTATGTTCCGGATGCCTCTACTTACCAGGCGGTGACCATATCGCATGACAGGAAAGCCAGAGCACAGTGTTTATAGCCTCATCAGGCTCATAGGCATGTGCGCTGTAACGAAGCGGCCTATCCGACTGTTAGGGGAGTTACCCAGTGATGACTTTCCCGTTTCCCTAGCGTGCCACCATGTGCCGGCAGACATGGAGAGTGTCTACTCGGGGGGGTGAATTGATGCTGCGGCGTAACGGACGGTGTACCCGCCTCGCCGCGTGTCTTCCGTCACGTTCGCGTTGTCGCTTTCCCAGCCGGGGAAAGTGCGAACGTGGTCTAGCAACGCTTGCACGGTGGCAGCGTCGTTAGCGCTTAGCGAAACTTGCACGATCTTGACGCTGGTGTTAAGAGCCATTGATGCCTCGTTTCCGCCGGCGCAAGGTGACGCGCTAGGGTGAATGCCATTACCGCGTGCCCATTTAGCCGGCCGGCTGGTATCAGTGGCTGTAACGCCAGTTCGCCGACGGGTACAGGTTGACTTTGAGTCCCGCTCGAATGCCGCGGGTACCCTGGTTGGTACCGATGGCGCGCCACGGGTTGCGGCGTGTCTTGCTGTGAACGGTGACGTAGGTGTTCCCGTTGAAATAACGGCGGGTCACGGTGATCATAGTGTTCACCTCCTCCGGACTGGGTTGTCATTGAGCGCACACCAGTAGGGGCATTCCTGCCCCGGGCATGCGCTACATTCCGGGCAGTGACGGGTGAGACGCTCCCGGCAACGCCCGCAGACAGGATTGGTCATGTGATACTCACAATCCGGCTGGCCGGCTAAAAGGACACGCGGTAATGGCAGCCTGCTACCCGTATGCCCATTTAGCCGGCCGGAACTTATGCGGCTAGTTGGCGTTGTGCAAGAGCACGGGGAAAGACACGCTGATCACATCGGATTCCAGCGTGCTCAAAATGTGCGCTTTGTTCTGTATGCGTGTTTCCGTGGCGCCGTCATGATGGGTGACAAGCGCGATAACGACCTGGGAATTCATGAGAGCGTCCATGACGACTCCCCCGATCCCCGGCCGGCTAAAAGGACATACGGTATAGCAGGTGATACGCGATACGCCCGCCGGCACCGGTATTTTCCGGGCTAGCATGCAACCTGCAGCCGACACAGAGCATGCGACTTTTACCCTCGTAATCTGAGGTGCGGATCTTATAGGGGCCTTAGTTGCCCCAGACCGTTAAGGTCATCCGGGAGCACATCCATCCCGCAGTATCTGTGAAGCGTTTAGCGTTGCCAGTGGCGCAGAGGTAATCTCCGAACCGCCAGCGGGCGTATCGCGTTGCCGTATGTGTGCCCTACCGGGCAGGCAGTGGTGTTTTGTGGTGCGTGATCAGTCTTCCGTGCGGGACGGAATGCCGGCGCATTCCTTCCATGTTCCGCCGGCGCACCAGAGGTGATGATCGTGAGTCGCGGGGTTGCCGCAATTCTCGTAGTGCATGTCACTTCTGACTGTCGGCCGGGCAGGGGGTTCGCGTCGGGGGGGAGATCCAGGGGATCCCCAGGATCGGGTGCGTCGCGTCGATTGCCTTCACAATCGTGTCCTTCCGGGGTTGCCCCTTCATCAGATATCCAGCGTCAGCTTGGACGAATCACGGGCGATGCGCGCGAGCCGCGGCCGGCGGGTCCTGGTTGCCGCCGTGACGGGCGAACCGTCAATAGCGGAGAAGCCTTGCGACTTCAGCCAGGCACTAGCCGAGGAGCACGTGCGGGCCTGCTCATAGGTGAGCGGCTTGGGCTGGTAAACGGGGGATGCGAGAGGCTTGAACTTGCTGTTTTTCATGGCAGTCTCAATCTCCACCTACCTGCCCGGTAGGGCACACATACAGCGTTTGCGGAGCAATGTAGCGCTCTTACGAGTCAGCTTGCCAGCACGGAACCTCTAGAAGCCGGGCACCTGAGAGGCGCCCGGCGCTTGCGCCACATCCAGCGCATGTCCGTTTTAGGCATAGCGTCGCTATTGTCGCTATCCTCCGCTATGAATCGCACCGTGGTTATCCCTCCCGAACGTGACTTTCGCCGGCTGTACCCTTCCGTGTTTTCACCACACGTTACCAACTAGATCGTTGGGCGGGCCTTGGACCGGTTATCACTCATGGGCCGTTTTTACCTGCACCGTTGGTGAACATTAGCTACGGGACCCTTACGGATCACGGAGCCTAGCTGTCTCGCGACAGCTACCGGGACACAACCTCACGGTTAAGTAAGTAACGTGAGCAGTTCCAGGAGATACGGCAACCATTACGGAGGACTTACGGGCCAGCTAAGGCCCTGCCTAAGACGTATCCCGAGCGCGCCGGCATATGGCCAAGTTCTAGACTTGACGGTGCAGACCTACGGGCATGTGAAACCATGCCCAGGAGAGAACCAGGTGGAATTTTGTCGCCCCAGAGAAGACGGGGTTTACCTGGCCATCGACCTCCGCGTGAGGCGGGCCTCCCGGTCCTCGTTGCCGGGCGAAAAACGAACTAATTGCAGAGTCGGTCCCCCGGGGGGAAAGCGCAACTGGGGCGTGACCTGGCACGATGCGCGTACTTGCAGGTCAAGATACCTGATCCGAGAGTGTGTGACCTGCGTCACATTACCCGTAACGCCTGGTCACGGGAAGATATTGCTCCCGTATTCGAACCGGGGAAGCCTACTAGTTCGATAGCCTTTGCCCAGACGGTCTCAGACGGCTCTGTTCGATGGACCCATACCTAGCTACCCCTAGGGGCCCTGAGAGGCGCCTACAGGTGTTTCCGCAGGCTACAGGGGGTCCCTGGGGGCACCTGACGGGGCGAGATGCGCAAAAGACCAGGTGGTATGTCAGGACAAACTACCGGCTGTAGTAAGGCCCGCAAGAAAGCGAAAGCGTGTCCATTAGCGAGGCTAACCGTTCGAAGCGGTCGAACATGGCAGGTCAAAGGCCATGCGGACAACTCAGGCGGCGCTCACAGCGCTCCAGGCGGGCAAGCACGGGGGGCACCCATGCTCCAGGGGGGGCGCGCCCCCGTGCTCCCCGGAGCGACGCTCGCAGGCTCCGCAAGGGGCACCACCAGGCTGGCCCTGGCCTGCACCCATGCACCCAGGGCCGGCGCCCTGCAGGGGAACCACCGAGTCAACCCCAAACTTAGGCTCACCCCAACAGGACAGCTCACAGAACATGCATGCACATGCATGTACGCCCGCGCGCTTCACTAGCGCTCCTCCACATGTACTCGCCCATGCGCGCGCATGCACCAGCACACACCATCGGGCAGGCAGTGCCCTAAGTAGCCCCCCTCGAACGCGCATTCGAGCGTTCACGGTCCAGGCCTAAACGACCACGCCTGGCACCAGGTACGCCGGTTCGCCCTTCCTATGCGCGACCCATGGGCGCATGTGCTCACATGCGCATGTACTCATGTCAGGACATACTCACACCCAGCATGGAGCATGTGCGCATGTCCGGACATGCGCGCGAAGCGAACGCATGTGCGAGCCTCGAACACATGTGCGAGTGCGCTAGAACACCAGCTCGATGATTCGAGCTCGCTTTCGGTGCCGGGGGCATGCCGGCAAGCGTCGGCATGTATTTTTGAGAAAACCAGGTGCGAGGCCGGAAACTTTCCCGGGAAGCCGTTGTGCTCCGTGCTAAGGTCGGGAGTTTCTTGCGACCGAAACCACAATCACCAAGTTATCATACGCTTGCAAATCGGACAAGCACTGTGACCTGCAATTTCAAAAAGTAATGGGCGTGTCGCGGGTATATTGTTACCAAATTTTAATAATGCACATGCACGCACGCGTAGAGGATGGTGACCTGGCTCACATTTTTTGTTAGGCTGACTTGCATGAGCGGCGGTGACCGGGCAGCGGAACCCGGGCACCCGCTTCTCCCGGGTAGGCTCGCTTCGGTGAGCCACCATGGGTAGCCCCCGCAAGCACCACCGCTGCTCGAAGTGCGGGACGCTCATCCTCCTGGACCTGGGGGTGTGCCTGCGCTGCCGGCACCTGGCGGGAAGCGCAGCTTCGCTGCCGGCGGGACGAGATGATGACGGGGACCGGGGGTGCGCTTATGACCGGGAGGAAAGGCCAGAGGCAGCCGAAGGGTCACACCTGGGTGTTCAGCCATGAGGTCTACCAGAGCACCAGGGACGGCATCCAGGTCGTCAGGGTGGAGAAGTGCGTGACCCCCAGGCATAAGCACAGCCCCCGCCAGGTCCTGGTGCGCACGATCCCCCGCGTGTGATCTTTCCGTGATCTCAGGGCAGCGAAAGTGCGCTTCTCTGTGACATCGGAGGGGAACAGGGGTAGGAAGGGGGTAGCACATGAAGGGACAGGCAGTCAAGCGTAAAGGACGAGATCATGGATTCAGAGGTGAAGATCGGCAACGGGTCGGAAACCAGGATGCTGCAGATGAGGCACCCGCCCCGCCCGGGAGACTACCTGATGGTTGGGGGGGAGCGCTGGGAGGTGCTCTCCGTCTCCTACGAGATACCCTACCGCGTTCCCGCCCTGAGCTTCATCGTGGCGCAGGAGGCCGAAGCCGGCTAGAAGGGCGCCTCGCCTTCGCACCCGTCCGGGTCCCAGTGCATCGCGGCCACCTCCCAGTTGGCTTCCAGCCATTCCCCGACCATGCGCTCGGTGATAGTGAGCGCATCCGGGGGGCGGGAGAAGAACAGCTCCCAGGGCGCGCTCATGCTCACTGCCGAGGTGACGTAGCCGCCCTCGTCGAAGGGGACCATACCTTCGCCCCCGGGGAGCGCAGCTCCGCTAGCCCCGGGGAGCGCAGCTCCGCTAGCCCCGGCCGCCTGCTCCTCGTTCACGGCTTCTCCTCGTCGTCTTCCCCCGGGGGCGTCCCCCGTTCCCTGCTCAGGGTCGCCCGTCCCGCCGTGGGCACCTTCACCAGGGTGGCGGGCACGAGGACCGCCGGCACCAGGTGGATGGTCCCGTCCGGGTCCTCGTACCCGATGTAGAACTCGTGCTTCTGGGTGCGCACCGCCGACAGGTTCGTGTGCCCCCGCTCCGAGACCCGCACCCGCCCCCTACCCTCTCCGGTCACGGCGGTTCCCCTTCCCCGGTCTCCCCGCCAGCCCCGCGCATATGATGCCGCCGGCGCATATGATCGCGCCCGCGGCCCAGGTTCCCGCTACGGTCAGCGGGCGCCCCTCGCTGGCCGCCGCCAGGGTGACCGACCCGAAGAGGATGAGCGCCCCGGCCGCGATGATCAGGACCGCCCTCAATTGACGCTCCCCCAGGAGGGCGCAGCTTCGCTGCCCCAGATCACTGCCCGCCGGTGCAGGATGCGCAGCATCTCGGCGAGCGTCTCCTGCAGCGCGACCGTGCCCTGCTGCCCGCGCTGCGTCGCCAGGGTCATCCCCAGGTGCAGGAGCAACGCGCCCAGGTGCCCGTCCTCCCACCCGCCGAAGGCTTCCAGGACGGGCCTCAGCGCCGCTTCCGCGTCCTGCCGGCCTTCGCTCGGGGGCAGCGTGTCCAGGTGCTCGAAGTACTGGCGCAGCTCATCCAGGGTCGTGATCATCTTCTCGTTCCTCTTTCCGTGACGCCTTCCGGGGTCCGACTTTACTACGGGCGCGCGCCGGGGGGCAAGGCGGGTATAGTCACACTGGCTGAACACTTCTGCTCCGGACCCTGGTGGAGGACAATGATGCTTGACCTGACCCGTGAGAGGCAGGTGAGCGTCACCGACTCCGCGTGGGACTCGTTCACCGCGCAGGCCGCCCGGATGGGCCTGGACACCTGCCAGGCGCTGACGGCAGCGCTGCGGCAGTGGGTGGTCCTCGGCCCCGGAGAGGGCCACTGCCCGCACTGCGGGGCGGTGCTCTGCGAGACCGACCATCACCTGTGGTGGTGCTCGCAGGCCGCGCCGCGGGGGAGCGAAGCTCCGGGGACCGCGCTCCGGGAGGCCGGCACGCCGGCGTGAGCTGGGCATTGTTTAACCCCTCCCCGCTCCCGGGAAGACTGTATATGCGCTAGTCCGCTACGAGGGAGAGGAGGCGACCATGTGTGCTCGTATTCGCGGTCAAGCTTGTTCTCCTCGCCGCCTTCGTCATCTTCGTCCTGTGGGCGGTCAGGAATCCCGGCCTCGCCGTCCACGACGCCCTGTTGCTGGTCGATGCCATCCGCAACCTGGTGCACGGCCACCCGCATCCCGGCCCGTCCCCTACGATCTAATGCCGTCGGAACATCTTCCGGCAGGCCCATGACACGGAGAAAACAGCGATGAGGGTCCCCGTGTAAAGCACCCACATCAGCCCGAGCGTCAGCCACGGGCTGCCCAGCGGGTACCCGATCATATCCCGCCAGTCACGCGGTGGGGGGAACCCCCCGGGCAGCGAAGCTGCGCTTCCCCCGGATAGCCACGCCAGCGCGGCCACGGACTCGGCGGTGCCCAGCACGATACTGGTAAGCCATTTCCCCATGTCCCGCTCACCACCACCCGGGCCTGAGCACCCTGTCAGCCAGCTCCGCCACGTACTCGGTCACCGTGACATGGCGCGGACTCCCGCATGACCAGCACCGCGGGATCCCCCCCTTGCGTTTCACCGGGGCCCTCGCGGTGACCTCGCACGCCGAGCACCGGTAAGCCGCGAGCATTACAGCTCGAACCCGAACGGGTACATGGTCCCGCCGTCGTCGTAGGCGTCGATGATCGCGGAAACCGCCGCCGGCAGGGCGATGTTCTTCTCGGTGCCGTCGGGCCAGACGATGATCGCGTTGCTGGAGCACACGTAAACCCGGGGCAGCGGGCGCATCAGCCACCCCCCGTCCTGTCCGGAGGGGACGATGCTGACCGCCGCCAGGATCGCCAGCGCCACCGGACACGCCTCCGTGCACGGGCTGCCCGCGTCGATGTGCCGCTGCTCCACGATTACTTTCATGTTCCTATCCTCTGCTCGTGCTCCGCCCCGGGAAGCGCTTCGGCCGGTAATGCCGGTACAGGCTGTACCCTCCCCAGAGTACGGCCAGGATGATGATCAGGGTGAGGATTTTCCCGAAGGAGCCAGAGCCCCCGGAGGAGGGAAGTGCTCTGCACCCCGGGGTCGGGGTGAGCACCCCGAAGGTGACGCGCTGGCGCCCCTCCGTCACCGTGTAAACCCCCCGCGCGAACCCCCGGGCGATCTGGTATGCCGCCGTGACCGCGTGCCCGGTGGCAGGGTCGATCCAGTCGGAGTAAACCCGCCCCGGGTGCGCGGTCCCCGGGTGGCAGATCGTCCTCACAGGACGAGCGCCTCCCTGATCAGGGATTTCGCCTCATCCTCGTCGCTGGTCACTGCCGGAACCTCGCGTTAGCCTCCTCGATCGCCATCAGGAACTGCGCGTCGTAGTCACCCAGGAAGGCCGCGTGCACGATATCCGCCAGGTCCCTGGCGAATCCGTCCCCGAAGCCCCCGGCCTCGGTGACCGAGGTATGCGTGTACCCTGTCCGGGGGTCTGCCAGCCACGCCTGTTCCACGTCCCGCCAGTCCACCCCGTAGCAGGCGGCGATCCGCGCCATCTCGTTGGCGAGCGTCACCTTCGCCGCCAGGAAGGCGCTATCGGTGTACTTGGCCAGCTCCGCGACCCGCGAGCTGCACCGGATGATCATCCCGGGGAACACCGGGGCCAGCCACCCGCGGAATTTCGCGATCACCGACCCTTCCCCGCCGAGGATCAGGAAGGGCACGTCGTCCGGGTCGCGCCAGTTGCCCGTGGCGGGGTCGGTGATGAACTCCGGGCAGTACACTGCCCGGGTCCCGAGTTTCTCCGTCGTCCCCGGGGGCACGGTGGACCGCAGGAGCACCGGCACCGGCACCGGAATAGCCTCCGCCGCCGCCTCTGCCTGATCAGGGGGCACGCACACGATGGCGAAGTCGCATTCGGCGATAGCGCCCCCCGGGTACTCGCCGTCGTATTCCGGGTCATAGGTGACGTAGATGTCCTCGCCCAGCCAGCGCTTCTGCGCCTGCCCGAGCGTGCCCATCCCGATGATGGCTATCCTCACGACGGCTCCTCCTGCCACGCCATCAGCTTCGTATCCAGGATCGCCCAGTTGCCCTTCCGCCCGTCGCAGTCCAGACCCCGGACCTGCACTTTCCCGTGCGGGTAGGTGAACGTGCCGGCGTGGGCGGTGTGCATGTGCCCGTGGAACAGGTACGAGGGCTCGACGTGCATGATAACCCGGTCGAGGAGTTCCTGGTGCAACTGGGACACCTCCAGGTCCCACCCGGGGCAGGGCGTCCCCAGCGGCAGGTGCGCCGTTACCTTCCGGGGGCACTCGTGGGTGATCATCACCTCGGCGGGACCGCGCAGTGCCACCAGCCCCGCCTGGATGAGGCTGATCTCCTCCTCGCGGAACCAGGAGTGCCCTTCGATGCGGAAGGCCCGGTCCACCGACGCGGCCCCGCCGAGCGCCAGCCACTGCCGCCCGTGCCACGTCCACCGCGACCCCCGGGGCAGGTACCAGATCCTGGGGGCAACCTCCAGCGGTACCTGGAGCCCCCGGAGCCCTTTCACCAGTTCCCCCAGGTAGGCGTGGTCCTCGTGGTTACCGTCGATGAAGTAGAGCACCGCGTCCTTCTCCTCCAGCGCCCCGCTGACCTTCTTCAGGAAAGCGGCCTCGGTGCGCCACAGCCCGAAGTCCCCCAGCTGCAGCACGGTTTTCACCTGGTCACAGCCCTCGCGGATGGCGTGCGCCGCCCAGCGGGCGTTGGCGTGCCAGTCGCCGGCGATCATCACCTTCGCCGGGGACAGCTCATCCATGTTCAATGTCAGCCTCTTCTCGCATAGGGGTGCAGCCGTCTTCGGCGCACATCCCGCACAGGCCGCCTGTCAGTGGTACCGGGGTGGGCTCGTACCGGCAGCCGGGGCACCGACATGAACCGTAGTTGTTCAAGAGATCAGCACCCTCGTCACGGGTTTCCCCAGCGTCTCCATGTGGTCGGCTGTCCACCCGGACCCGTAGGTGGCTGACCCGGGGTCCCGGATGCACAGCATCTCGTCCGCGGTCGCCGCGATCGCGGCATTGCGTGCTTTATACCCGTCGGGCTCCCAGCGGCGGTGCTCGGGCCTGAGCACCTCGCACGGGCAGTCCGCTTCCTCGCAGATTTCCCTGACCAGGGTGTCCACCCCGGGGGCGTCCCCGGTGACGAACCCGGCCCACCGGGTGCTCCAGACCTCGCTGGAAATCAGTATTCTCGCGTAGGCGAGCCCTTTCGGGTTCCCGAAACTCCGGGTGCCCACGATAGCCAGGATCATGATGACTCCGGGTGGCACCAGGGGCAGCTTTCGTACGGGTCCTCGCGGGACCGGGACAGCAGGCCCGCCTCGCGCAATGCGTCCGTGATCTTCCTGACCAGCGACAGCCCCGCGATGGGCTCTTCCTCGCCCGCGGTGACCTTGTGGTGATGGTCGAAATGATCCTCGATCACCTTGTTGACGATATGCTCGGCCTTGCCCCAGGTGGCGGGGTTCTCCATCAGGCACCTTCCAGGCAGGCAGGGGACGTGCCCCCGCAGGAGGACACGTCCCTTACGCTACAGCAGCCCTCGCGGTCCGTCGCCAGGCAGCTTACCTGACGCGGCGCGGGACCGGGAACGGGTTGTCGACCGTCCCGTCGTCCCCGGGCAGGTTGAAGCTGGGCAGGCGGGCCATCGCCACCCAGCGGTTCCAGTTGGCGAGCAGCCAGTAGGCGTGCGTCTCCTGGCGCTTGCCTTTCATCTTCAGCTCGCGCTCGCGGGACACGTCGCTGCCGTCGAGCATCCTGCGCACCTTCAGGAGCACGTGGTTGGCGTGCTCATCCTCGGAGCCGTAGGTGAGGATGGCGAAAAACCGCCGGATCGTCTCCGGGTTGTTGCCCTCCCGGGTGAGCAGCCAGTGCGCGAAGAGCAGCGCCCCCCGGTCCCCGGGGAAGTCGTTGTTCCACTTCGCGCATTCCTGGACGGTCTCGGTGACCTCCTTGCCGTAGGTGACCCCGGTGACCGGATCGGGGGCATCCCACATCTGGTGCAGGTCCTGCCTCCCGACGTGGAAGCTGCCCAGCCCCGCCAGCCCCCCGCGCCCGGAGTCCGTGTTGCGGGTAACCGCGTCCTTTTCCGCCACCTGGTTCCACCAGGCGATCTTGCGCAGCAGCCCCCCGGACTGCCCGGCCCAGGTGATCCCCCGGATGGCCAGGTCGTCGCGGAACTGCCGGCTGGCGGTGGAGTCGGTGACCATGAAGCCCGCCGGGTCGATGCCCCGCGCGACGAGCGTGCGGAATTCCGCCCCCGACTTGATGCACGCGCGGAAGCGGTGCGCGCCGTTCACCGGGTTCCCGTCCCAGTCGAAGGCGATGCCCTCCCCGTTCAGGAACCAGCCGCCCGGGTTGTCCGCGCTGCCCGCCCCCGCTTCCATGGCCTCGGAGTATTCCGTGACCTTGCCCTTGCGCACGCTGCGGTTGCGCAGGTACATGTCGAGGTAGCGCTGCGCCATCTCGGGGGTGATCGTCTCATTCGCGTAGGTGGGTTCCCCCAACTCGTCTACGCCCATGCGTTCTCCCATGGAGGATTTCTTCCTTTCGTTGAGTCCCCTGGGAAGCAGAGCTTCGCTCCCCTGGGACCTTCACAGTCCTGGTGACCCTCGCACTCTACAGCGGGCTTGCCCTCGTGTCGAATCGGGTGTACTGTGCGCCCTGTTCCCCTTGGCAACGGAACAGGGGCGGCCCGCGGAATCCCTGCGCCCGTGCGGGCCGCCCCGCTTGTTGCTGGCCAGCGCCCCTCCGGGGCCTGGTATGCTGAAAGAGCCGCGCCTGGCCAGACTGGTTACGGGTGCGTCTTCGAGGAGGGAACGAAAGTGGCAGGGAAGGCGCAGAAGAGCGGGAAGAGCAAGCGGCCCCAGAGCGAGCGCAAGAAGAATGCCCGCGCCGCCTGCCGCCGGCGGGCCGAGGTCCGCCACGGGGCCCTGCACGCGGCCCAGGAGAGGCGTCACGCCGCTAATGTGGCTGCCGGGGGCCTGACCCCCTGGCAGCTATCCGAGCTGGCACGCGCGGCCAGGCGCGTCATCCTGGCTGCCGCCTGGCATGCGAGTCCCTGGCATCCGGGGGATGCCGCCGCCCGCGAGAAGTCCGTGCGGGAGTGGACCCTGGCTCACCGCAAGGACGAGCCCGTGGCCGCAGACGCCTGATACGTCCCTGCTCCGAAAGGCCTGATATGACGAAGCTCAACACGGGGTCCCGCCTGCTCACCGCGCCCTTGCAGACGGAGGCCACCCCGTCCGGAAAGACCCACGAGGGCGGCGCCGGCTTCGCCTGCGACCCTCGCACCGAGCTTTTCATGCGCGCGACCACCGTCTTCGCGGGCGAGGGCAGCTTCTACGAGGACGCCCGGACCGCCGATGCCAGGGCTGTCGAGCTGACCCGCCAGCTGGCAAGGGATGACTTCGGCTGGCTGCGGGGCTTCCTGCCCTGGCTGCGCAGCGACGCTTTCATCCGCACCTCGGCGGTGATGCTCGCCGCGGAAACCGCCTGGTCGCTGAACGGGACCCCCAACTCGACCGCCGTCGTCGCGGACCTGGTGGATAAGGTGCTGCAGCGCGGCGATGAGGTCACCGAGATCATCCAGTACTGCCTGCGCACCTTCGGCAAGCTGCCGAAAGCGGTGAAGCTGGGCGCGGAGAAGGCGATGCTGCGGATGTGGAACGAGCGGTCGGTGATCCGCTGGGATAAGCCGGGGCGCCCGCTGCGGTTCGCGGACGCCATCGAGCTTGTCCACCCGCGTCCCCGCCTGGTCACCCTGCCCGAGGATTTCGCCGTCACCGATGAGTACTTCGGGAGGTGGGCGGACGACTCCTCCTCGGCCGAGGAACGGGACTCGCTCCGCGAGCTTTTCCGGGATGACCCGCGCTATGCGCGCGAGCTTTACGTTCTCGCCTGGCTGCACCGCCAGGCGCAGCACCGGGAGAAGCTCTTCCGGTACCTCCTGGACGAGCGCCATCACGGCGACGGGAACCCGGCGGGGCTGCCGGCGATCGACCAGCGCCGGCACCTGGGCAGGCTGCCGCCTAAGGACCGCCACGCTTTCGCCGCCCAGGCCCTGGCCGACCGCGACAGCTTCGCCGGCCGCGGCATCAAGCGGGCTGCCGCCGGCCAGTGGGAGTGGGTGACCTCCTGGCTGGGGGAGGGGGCGGGTAACCTCCCCGGGGCGCTGTCCGAGAGAGAGCGCTGGGAGCTGGTCCTGCCCTGGATGGGGTATATGGCGGTGTTGCGCAACCTGCGGAACTTCGAGCTAGCGGGCATCAAGCCGCCGATGATCCGCGAAATCCAGGACCGGCTGGCGGACCCGGGGGAGGTAGCGGAGTCCCGGCAGCTGCCGTTCCGGTTCCTGGCCGCGCATATGAACACCCGCTCGGTGCACTGGCTGGCGTCCCTGGAGCAGGCCCTGCAGGCGTCTATCCGGAACGTGCCGCACCTGGACGGGGGGCGCACGCTCATCATGATCGACATGTCCGGGTCGATGGCGAATCCGCTGTCTCAGCCTCCCCGTAAGGACAGGAGGGGCGGCGGGAAGCCTGATGACACCAGGCGGCCGACCCGCCTGCAGGCGGCTGCCCTTTTCGCGATGGCTCTCGCGGTGCGCAACGCCGGCCGCGTGGACGTGTTCGGGTTCGCGGACCCCCCCGGGAGGGCGAGTGACCCGTGGGGGAGGGGGAGCCGCGAGAAAAGCTATGACGGGCACGTCTACTTCGAGGGCATCGAGCCGGGGGCCTCGCTGCTGCGCCTGATGGAGGTGGTCACCGGGGCTATCGGGGTCTGCGGGTACGGCACGGCCATCGAGCAGAACCTCCGCCAGTGCTTCGACTCCTCGGTGCATACCCGGGTGGCGATCTTCTCCGACGAGCAGACGATCCCCGGGGGCCCCGGGTGGAACGCGCAGTGGGCGTCCCAGATCGGGGATATCACCGCGTGCCTGCCCGAGAGCGTCCCCGTGTACGCCTGGAACCTGTCCGGGTACAGCCACGGCGCCTTCCCGACGGGGGCCCGGCGGTATGCCCTGGCGGGGCTGACCGACGCGTCTTTCTCGGTCATGCAGCGGATCGAGTCCGGGTACAGCGCGAAATGGCCATGGGAGAATGAGGGTCATGTGGTGGGACGACGATGACGATATCCAGCCGTATGAGCAGGACCCCCGGCCGGTCCGCTACGCGGCACGGTGGGACTACCGGACGAGCGAGTGGACGTGCCTGTGCCCGGATTACCGCAGGGAGGGGAAATGCCGGCACGCGCGAGCATTCCGGCATGCCGAGTGGCTGGACGTATCGGAGGAATACCTGTGACTGACCTGGATTTCAGCGTCGACGACATGGCCGAGGTCGTCCACGGGGCGCACTGCAGGCTGAACGCCCGCCTGGGTGACAATGCCCCTGACGGCCCCTGGATCACCCTGCCGGGGGAGCAGCAGGATTTCATCCGCGCCCGGGTCAGGCTCATCGTCAGGGGGGCCTCCCCCTCCGACATCCAGGCCCACTGGGTGCGCTGGATGACTAAGCGCAAGTGGAAGCTCGGCGAGGCGAAGGACCCGATCAGGAAGGAGCACCCGAACTTGCGCCCGCTGAACGAGCTGGAGCCCGCCCAGCAGCTGAAAGTGTACCTGGCGATCGCCATCGTGACCGAGATGGCGAAGTGGTGACCTGGATATGGCTCGCGGTATGCCTGCCGGGGTACCTGGCCATCGCGGGCTACGCCCGGAATTTCGCCCATACGAGTCCCGGCCATAATCAGTACAGGTGCGGGCAGTGGGATGACCCCCCGTGCTGGCTCTGGGCCGGGCTTATGTGGCCGGTGACGGGGGCCGTCGTGGTACTGTCCGTGTTCTGGAGGCTGGGCATGGCCGCCGAGCAGCAGCGTCCCGTGCACCGCCGGGCCGCCAGGGAGGCCGCGCGGGCGAAAGACCTGAGGATGATACCCTGAGCACCCCGCAAGACCGTGCCGCGATCGTCGTGCAGATGGTCGTCGAGTTCCTGCACTCCGATTTCGGCATGAAAGAAGAGGAAATAGCCCGGCTGGTCAGCGAGGCTGCTTATGATTACTTCGATAAGCTCCGGGAGCCCCCTTCCGGGCGAGGGGGGATCGACCTCGACCCCGGAATCGGGCCCGCGTAACCCCGTAACGGGATAACGCCTGCAGTTTTAGGTATAGTAAAATATGTGCCCAGGGAAATTCCTGCTCATATTGCCATCCGGACGCGCCTGCGTGATTCCGCCGGCCGCGCGCTGACCCTCAACCATAAGCTGGGGGGACTGCTCGCGGTCAGGCCCCGCCAGCCTTCCGGGGTTTTCCATGGGAAAGTGGACTTCTCCCAGCCGCCCTGGCATGCCCCCGTCGCCAACGCCTACCTGGACTTCCACGCCCTGAGCAGGAAAATCGAGCGGGACCTGCGCTTCGAGCTGGGCCTTCCCGCGAGGTACCGGGGCTGCTCGGACGCTAATACGAAGATCGCGCTGGAAGCCGTGGTCAGCCTCTGCGAGAAGGCGGACGATTTCGCGGTCCGGGTGAATACGAGGGAACTGGAACGGTGGTCCCGCAACGCGTCGATTGCCCTGGGCATGACGGAAATCCCGAGGAGGCTCCCCCGCAGCCCCGGGGGCACTGAGCCCCGGTGCCCGTTCTGCAAGCGCCGCACGCTGCGCTCCAGGGCGCTGACCGGGGAGGTCCTCTGCATAGACACGACCTGCAAGGACGGGGACGGCAACAGGCCCCGGGCCCGCATGGAGTACAGCTCGTACGCTGACAACATGGTCCTCATCTGGCAGGACAACGTGGTGGGCCTCCCTTGAGCCCGCAGGCAGGAGATTTCGCCTGCGTCCACACCAGGGGCAATACGGGCACGCTGATCACCGTCGCGGAATACATGAACGGGTCAGCCTCGTCCTGGTACGACCACGCCTGCGTCTACGTCGGGCAGCCTGACAAGAACGCCCCTTACGGGTACGTGATGGGCGCGCAGCCCCGGGGGGCCCGCCTGAGCCCGCTGCGGCACGCCCAGGTCACGGGCGAGGACAGGAACTGGATCTGGTCCACGGGCCGGATCGCGGCGATGACGGACGCCCAGTATCAGCTCATCATCCGGAACGCGCTCGCGTGCAAGGGCATCGGCTACTCAGCCGCCGATTATTTCGCCCTCGCCGCCCGCAGGTTTCATGTCCCCGTCCCCGGGCTGAAAGATTACATCGCCTCCAGCGGGCGCCTGATCTGCTCCCAGCTGGTGGACTGGTGCTACGCCCAGGCCGGGGTCCGCTTGTTCACGGATGGCCGGTGGCCGGGGTATGTCACCCCCGCCGATCTCGCCGGCCTGATCGGAGCCTGAAAATGCCTGAGGGATCGCACCCGCTCCCGCCGCTCCCGGAGGATATCCCCCAGGGGAGCGAAGCTCCGCTTGCCCCGTGGGAGATGGAGCTTCTCCAGCAGCAGGCGGATGAGATCATGTCCAGGCCCGTCACCCCGCCGCCACCTCCCTCGCGGGGCTGGAAGGGCCGGGAGCTGGTCGAGAGTAACGGGGATCACTGGCCGCTGGATTTCGCGGCTAAGCTCCTGCAGCTGCCGGAGAGGGACTTGCGGGACCTGGTGCGCATCGTCGGGCATATGCACCCGGGGGCGCTGGAGCCTTCGGGGACGATCAGGATGGCGGCCTTCCGCCGGCAGGGAAGGCACCCGAGGGCGTACCCGGGGAGCAAGCTCCTGATGCTGGTAGAAGGCCTGGCTGATCTGTGCGAGGAGCTTGCCAGCGCATAGTCCAGGAGTCTTCGTCCCAGTCAGAGGTCCCGCACAGCGCGCAGCGCGACGGGTGGTCAGCGAGCACCTGGATGACCGGCCGCACGACAGCCGTCCCCGGGAAGAAGAAGTCAGCGGCGAGGGTTTTCTCGTATTGCTGCAGGAGCCAGTCACCCGGGGAGTGAAGCTCCGCTTCTCCTGGAGATGCTTCCGTGACCTTTTTCCCGTTTCGCCTGACAGCTGTTGACATCGGATGCAAGGATACCGTATATCTGGACCAAGGACAATTGCGCCCTGGTGCGGATTTTACCAGGCCTTGATGTCCCCGGACCCCGGACTTCTTGCTTGTCCTTCCGGCTGGGGAATAAGGGCATAACCCTCATCCAGGGAGTCAGCTTTCATATGGGCAGGCATAGCCGTCCCCTCATCAAGGCAGCCTCGCTTGCAGCAGGTCCTGCAGCTGTCGCCGCGAGCGCCATGTTCATCGTACCTGCCGCGCACGCGCAGGTTGTCACCCCTCACCAGGGCCCGGCGGTCACCGCCCCTGCCCCGGATGCCGTCTACAAGCCTTCCGTCGGGGAGCGAAGCTCCGCTTCCCTCGGCGCCTCCGTCGCCAGGGCCGTCGCGCTGAGCTTCGTCACCGTGCGCGCGGGCGACACCCTGTCGGGGATCGCGGCAGGCCGCTGCCATGACGCCGGCGACTGGACGGGGATCGCGGCGGCGAACAAGAGCCAGGTGAAAGACCCGAACCTGATCTTCCCGAGGGAGCGTCTCGTCCTGTCCTGCTCCGCCGCTGCCGTGGCGGACCCCCCGAAGGCGGCCCCGAAGGCGGACCCCCCGAAGGCCGGGACCTACGGCCACCCGTACAAGTGCGGTGACGGGGACGGCGACGGGTGGGACACAGCCTGCTCCGCGCCGCAGCGTCACGCACTCCGGCGGCATCACGCGTCGGTGAGGGTGGCCGCCTACAATGCCAGCGGGATGTACTCGTTCGCGGGGCTGGAGAGGCTGTGGGTGTCCGCGGGCGGTCCCGCGTGGGCTGAGTCCGCCGCGGCTTCCGTCGCCGAGTGCGAGTCGGGGGGCCGGGTGAGCGCCTACAACCCGAGCGGCGCGACCGGGCTCTGGCAGATCCTCGGCGCGGTCGTCGGGGGCGACTTGAACAACCCGTACGTGAACGCGGAGAACGCCGTGTCCAAGTTCAGGGCCAGCGGGGACACCTGGGCGCAGTGGGTCTGTAAGCCGTAACTATGCGCGAGTGAAGCCCCCGGGGAAAAGCGGGAACCCCCGGGGGCTTTGCCATGCCCGGGAGGAGCAGGGAGGTGTGTGCCGCGAGATTACAGCAAGCTGACCCCCGGGCAGCTCCAGCAGCTCCTGGATAAGATCCGCTCCGAGAAGCTCCGCGACGAGCGCCGCTGGGAGCACGAGGCCACCAACAAGCAGCTGCCCCCCGACCACCCGCGTCATCATAAGCCGTACACCGACCCTGACGGGTCGGAACGCGCCTGCGGCTGCACCGGGGTGAGCAAGGACTGGGTGTACTGGGTTTTCGTCGCCGGCCGCGGGTACGGCAAAACGCAGTCCGGGGCCAAGTGGGTGGTTCACATGGCGCTCACCAACCCCGGGTGCCAGATCGCGGTGGTCGCCCCCACCTTCCAGGGGGTCCGTGAGGTCTGCTTCGAGGGCCCCTCGGGGATCCGCAAGGTGCTGGACAGGTTCGCCGGGGGCGAGGAGCGCTCCTACAACAAGAACAACCTGAAAATCGAGCTTCACAACGGGTCGAGCATCCAGGGCTTCTCCGCCGAGAACCCGGACACCATCCGCGGGTCCAACCTGACGTTCGCCTGGCTGGATGAGCTGGCGTCGTACTCCGACGACAAGTTTTACACCGAGGTCCTGCGCCCCGCGCTGCGCATCAAGCGGGCGGACGGCGGCGAGCCCCGCGTGGTGATCACCGCCACGCCCCGCGAGGGCAACAAGCTCATGGACTTCCTCATCAAGCAGTGCAGGGCCGATCCCGTGCACTACCACCTGACCCGGGCGAAGACGAAGGAAGCGCACTGGCTGTCCGAGCAGGCGGTCAAGGATATGTACGCCGCCCTGTCCCCGGAGGAAATCCTGCAGGAGCTTGAGGCCGAGCTGGGCCTTGAGTCGGCCATGTCCTTCTTCAAGCGCCGCGACTTCGACCGCTTCCGGGTCACCGAGTCCGAGATCCCCCAGCTTGACGAGGTGATGATCGGGGTGGACCCGGCGATGACGACGAACGCCCGCAGTGACGAGAGCGGCATCGTGGTTGTCGGCAAGGGGCAGGTGAACGGGGAATACCACTCCTATGTGCTTGAGGATGCCTCCGGGAAGTACACCCCGGACGGGCTCACCCAGATCGTCCAGACGATGTGGTTTAAGCACGGCGCGTCCCTGGTCATCCTGGAAGTCAACCAGGGCGGCGACTACGTGCCCGACGCGATCCGGTCCCGGGATTCGTCCATCGACATTTTCACGGTGCGGGCCATGAAGACGAAGGAAATCCGCGCCTTGCAGATCGCCAGGCTCAACGAGGTGGGCCGCATCCACATGGTCGGGTACCACGACGAGCTTGAGCTGCAGCTGGCCCGGATGAGGCCCGAGCAGGACCGCAAGAAGCTGGCCGACGACCATGCCGACGCCTTCGTCTGGGCGATGTTCCAGCTGGTGAAAGGCATGGATATCAACTGGTTCCAGGCGTATTCCTTCCAGCCGTGCTCCAAGTGCGGCGTGCTCGTGCACAAGCTGAAGCCGCATTGCCCCGCCTGCGGGACGGAGGCTAACTGGGACAGGCGCGACAGGTACGCGGAGAGGCGCAACGAGGAGAAGGCCGCGACACGCTGGTGGAAAGGCTACCTCACCCAGTGCGATACCTGCGGGGGCAAGTACCCGATCAGCAAAGATCACTGCCCCGAATGCCATATCGACCCGATGGCCTATATGGCGCAGGTAGCCAGGACGATGGCACCGGGAGCTTCTCATGAGTACTCCGGAAAGAAAAACTGGTTCGCCGGGCGAAAGCTCTGACCCCATTGGGCAGACCCTTTGCGGCAGGAGGGTGCGCGCGTTCCTCGACGGGGGCGGGACGTGGCTGATCTGCACGCTGAGGAAAGGGCATAACGGCCGGCATTACGACGACGCGTTCTGCATACCCTGGAAGGAGTTCGAGAAGACCGGTGAAACTGACCGCTGAGGAGAAGAGGGATCTTCGCGCTGTTTTCCCCGAGCGCCCCGACAGCGCATGTTACGACTGCGGGGGTTACCATCTGCGCGCCTGCCCGCGGGTGAAATTGCAGGAGTGGCTGGGCCAGGGCCCGGGGGCCGGGACCCGCGTCAAGGTGGAATACTGGCCTGACCAGGCCTATGACGACTCGGAGACCATCTATCCCGAGGATGTTTTCGATGAGGAGTAAGTAATGGACGGACTACCCCAGGACCCGTTCAGCGGTGACGAGGATGACTTCTTCCCGATGGCGAAAAATGCCCGCAGGATGTTCGAGGCGGCTGTTCTCGCCGGGTTCACCGAGGCGCAGGCGATGGAATGGATGATCCGCGTCACGTCCTCGATGATCAACGCGAGTATCGCGGCACAGCAGAACAAGCCGTTATTATTGCGCTGCAGTTCCAGTCTCATATATAGTGGGAACTGGATCTTTATGCCCATGCCCCGGAATGGGGCTTTTTTTATGCCCGGAAACAACGTCATGGAGGCGTGTGGCACGTTTTAACGGAGTCGTGGAAAGCGCGGCTGCTCTCGGTACCGGTATCAACTCGGCATCCGCCACGACCGGCGGCCTGTTCGCGGCGCTTGTCCTGACCGCGGGCTCCTCGTTCAAGGTCAGGCGGCTCACTCTCGGGGTCCGCGCCGGCACCGGCGCGCCCACCTCGCAGCAGGTGTCCGTCGCCGCGATCCGGTGCAGCGTGAGAGGCACCCAGACGACCACGGCGGCGCTGAACAAGCTGGACCCGAACAGCTTCGCCACCTCGGTGGCACTGGACTCGGCGTGGTCTACCACCCCGACTCTCGCGGGCACCGCGCTGGCGAACTACTCCTTCGAGGTCTCCTTCAACACCCAGTCCGGGGTGGACCTGCCGTGGGAGCTGCTGGAGGAGCTGTACGTCTCCGGGGCGTCCGGGAACGGGATCGCGTTCTTCAACATCGGCAACGCGCTCCCGAGCGCGCACCTCTACGTGGTCTCGTTCGAGATCGAGGAGTGACGGCCTACTTCAACTCGATCTAAGGAGCCCATGTGGCTGCGCGCACCTACTGGTCCGCCCCGGTCGGGCCCCTCACCGCCGCTGACGGCACCCCGGTCACCGCCGCCACCCTCACCGACGCCACCTCCAACGTCCTCTTCCTCGGGAAGACGATCCCCGCCGGGATGCTGGAGCAGGGCAGCGTGCTCCGCCTGCGCGCCCGCGGTGAGCTGACCATCGGCTCCACCGCCGACACCCTCACCCTCGGGTTCTACTACGGGGGGATCGCCGGGGCTGCCATCGCCGCCGGCGCGGCGCTCGCCGTCGTGGTCTCGGAGACCGCGGTCCCGTGGTGGATGGAATACGAGGGGGAGATCCGCACCACCGGCACCGCCGGGACGATCAAGGGCTCCGGGCTCATCCACCTCCCGGGCGCGACCACGGGCCTGGCCACCGCGCAGACCGTGTACCCGATCCCGCAGACCGCGGCTGCGCGGACGGTGACCATCGACACCAGCCTGGCCAAGGTGGTCACGGTGGGGGCTGCCTGGTCGGCGACCACCGGGGCGCCCACCCTGACCTGCTACAGCCTGAGTGTGGAGATCCTGGGCTGAGCCCTGTCCGTAACGGGAGGAGGTCCCGGTGACCTTCACCGCGGTCGGGACCGGGTTCGGGGAGCAGGGTGCCTCGACGATCTCGCTGACCCCCGGCGGGGTGGGCAACTTCATCCTGTGCAGTGTCATCAACCAGGCTTCGGCGGTATGCACGTCGCTGGCCAGCACGAATGTCACCTGGTCGCTGCTGGGGACGTCGTTCGCGGGCACCGCGAACCTTTTTACCGCCCAGGTGTTCCTCGGGACGGTCACCTCCACGAGCACGGCCACGGTGACCGCGACATTCGGCGCGGGCACGGTCTCCGGGCAGAGTATCGCCGGGCAGGAGTTTTCCTCCACCACCGGGACCCCGGTGCTCGACGTGCAGGGGCACATCGACACTACTCTCGGCAACACCACCTGGGCGTCGCTGACCCCGGCGACCTCCGGGGAGCTTTACTGGGGGTACGCGCTTGACGTCGGCGCGGCTACCGCCGGGTCCACCAGCGGGTATGTTTACACCGCGCAGGGCGACGGCGCCGGCAACGGCCGGGCGTACAACCTGAGCTGCGCCGCGGGTACCGCGACTGCCCCGGTGTGGGGTGACACCGGCCAGGCCTTCGGCATCATGGTGCTGGTCGGGCCGGCCTGGCGGGTTCTGCAGTCGGCCAGCACTGGCCTTGACCCGGGTGCCGCCGCTGTCACGTACCCGAACAACGTGGTGTCCGGCAGTAAGCTGATCGCGTTCATCACCACCGGGGGCGGCGGTAACCCGCAGGTTACGGCGGTCAAGGACGCCGCGCTCAACGCGATGACGAAGATCGGGTCGGCGTTCTTGAATAACGCCGCCGCGAGCGGCGAGCTGAGCGTCTGGGCGATGGACACGCCCGCCGCTGATGTCGGCACTAAGCCGACTCTCACGGCTACGCAGGCCGGCGGTAACCAGTCGTTCGGGTTCGTCATCCAGGAAGTCTCCGGGCTGCTCGCCGGCAACACGACCGCGATGGCCGACGGCACCGCCGTGACCAGCACGGGGAGCATTTCCGCGAACGGCCCCATCGCCTGCGGCGCGTACTCGACCACGGCGGCGGGCGAATACCTGGTCGCGGTCGGCGGTGACTCCGAGAATTCCACGCTCACCTGGGCCGCCCCGACCGGCAGCACGACGTATACGCGGGACGCCAACGCGAGAAACGCCACGGTCATCTTCAACTGCGTGCCGTCATACGGCAGCAGCACCGGGGCCGCGGAGACGGCGAGTTCTGCGATCACCGGCGCCGGGGTTGCCACTGCCTGGGCCACGGTTTTCGTCGCGTTCAAGCTGGCCGGGAGCATCGCCGGGGACAGCGCCGGGGCGGGCCTCCACGCCCCGTGGTCCGCCCCGGCCCGGGGTCCGGGGATGCCCGGGGGGACCCCGTTCGCGCCGTGGCCGCCGTGGCGGGCGGACGCGGGTCCCGCGCCTGCCGCCGTCACCGGGGTTCCCGCGTTCATCCAGCGCGGCGCCCCCTCCCGGCTCGCGCTGCGCACTCCGCCGCGTGGCAGGGTTTTCCAGGCGTGGGGCCAGGGCAACCAGGGCACCGCGTTTCCGCTGTTCGCGCAGCAGGCACAGTCGCGGCGGCTGAGCCTGCGTACCGTCCGCCCGGCGCGCGGGCAGTTTTTCAACCAGGCGTGGGGACAGGGTAACCAGGGAACCCGGTTCCCCCTGTACCTCCGCCAGGCCCAGCCCAGGCCCACCCTGCGCCGCGGCCAGGGGAAGTTCACCGCCCCGGTCACCCCGGTTGTCCCGGGGTTCCCGCCGCCGTTCGCCCGCCAGTCCTCCTCCGGGTCGCAGCACCTCACCCTGCGCCGCAGCCAGGGCAGGTTCTTCCCCGGCTTCCTGACGATCCTGCAGGTCACGGGGTCGGCCGCGGCGGCGAATAACACGCCGCAGATCACCATCACCACCGGGCAGGGCTCCCTGCTCGTCGGGATTTTCACCCGCTCCGGGGGGCTGGCCACCGGGGCGCTGACGTCGGTCACCGACTCCGCGGGCAACACCTGGCGGCTCGCCACTCGCGGGGCCGTATCCGGGCAGAGCAACACCCGGGTCGAATGCTGGTACGCGCTGAATGCCGCGTCCGTCGTGTGGGTGCAGGGCAACAGCGGCACGTCCCAGACCTGGGCCTGGAACATCCAGGAGTACAAGAGCCCCCCGGCGTACCTGGGACTGGACTCGGCCAGCCCCGACGGGTCCGCCGCGGCCAGCTCGACGACGATCGCCACCCCGTCTATCGCGACGACGGGCCCGGCGGACCTGGTTGTCGCGGCGGTTCACTACGCTCAGGCGACCGGGGTCACGGCGACCGCCGGGTTCACCGCGCTCTCCGACTTCGATGACGGGATAGCGGGTTCCGGCCGGGGTGCGGTCCGCGCTGGCGCGCCGCCCGCGTCCTACAGCGTCACGTGGACGCTGGGTTCGGCGCACCCGGCGGGGACGCTGACCGTCTCCTTTACCACGGTCGCCGCGGTTCCCGCGGTCCCGGCGTTCCTGCGCCCGGGAACCTCGGCTCAGCGGCTGATGCTGCGCTGGTCGCAGTCCCAGGGGCGGTTCTTCGGCTGGGGGCTGGGGCAGGGCAACCAGGGCGTAGCCTTCCCGCTGTTCACCCGCCAGGCACAGTCTTCCCGGCAGGCGCTGCGGAACCCCAGGGGCAGGTTCTCCGGTGTCCCGGCTGTCGTGGCGACTGCCCCGCCGCCCCAGTTCGCCAGCCGGCTGCGCGCGGTCCCGCCCGTGCGGGTCGCACGCGGGCGCTACCAGGTTCCCGGCTTCGGACAGGGTAACCAGGGAACCGCCTTCCCGCTGTACGCCAGGCAGGCCCAGTCGAAGCGCCTGACCCTGCGGCGCAGCGAAGGGCAGTACTTCAGTCCCGGCCAGTTCGGCTTGGTCAACCAGGCGTTCCCCTCGTTCACCCGCATCGCGGGCTCCGCGCCCAGGTGGGCCCCGCGCATCTCCCGGGGGCACTGGCTCAGTCCAGGCTGGGGCCAGGGCAACCAGGGGATCCAGTTCCCCCTGTACGCCCGGCAGGCGCAGGGGACGCAGCGGCTCATCGCCGCCGCCCGCAGGACCCGCGGGATATTCTTCGGCCAGGAGTGGGGACAGGGGAACACCGGTACCCGGCTCCCCCTGTACGAGCGGCAGTCCGGGAATGCGTCCCGGTTCACGGTGCGCAGCCCGCGGGGCAGGTTCTTCGGGACTCCCGCTGCCGGGAAGGTCGTTCCCCCGCCCCAGTTCGCCGGCCGCCAGGTGCGCGCGATCTCGCTGCGCATCTCGCGGGGGCGCTACCAGTTCCCCGGGCTGGGGCAGGGTAACCAGGGCATAGTCTTCCCGCTGTACGAGCGCCAGGCGGGGGTCGCGTCCAGGCTGACGCTGCGGAACCCGCGCGGCAGGGTCTTCGGGGTCCCGGTCGCAGGGAAGGTTATCCCGCCGCCGCAGTTTATCACGCGGCAGGAACGGGCAGTCCCGGCACGTATCCCGCACGGGCGGTTCGGCGTCCCGGGTCTCGGGCAGGGGAACCAGGGTGCCGCCTTCCCGCTGTTTACCCGGCAGTCCGGGAACGCGTCGCGGTTCACGCTGCGCGCTCCGAGGGGCAGGTTCTTCTTCGCCGAGGCGCCCCCGCCGCCCGGGGGGACTCCGGTCCAGTTCCCGCTGTACCTGCGGCAGGCGGGGCTTTCCCGGGTTACCCTGCGCCGCAGCCAGGGGAAGTTCCCCGGGCAGGCATGGGGGCAGGGCAACCAGGGCGTTACCTTCCCGCTGTTCACCCGGCAGGACAGCAGGAGGATCATCCGCCCGCCGAGGGGCAGGTTCTTCACCCCGGGGCAGTTCAACCTGGACGGGAACGCCTACCCCTCGTTCACCCGGCAGGATTCCCGCAGGGTCGTCCGGTACCCGCGCGGGAAGTTCTCCAGCCCGGGGCAGTTCAGCCTTAACGGGAACGCCTACCCGGGGTTCACCCGGCAGGCGCAGCCGAAGCGGCTGACGCTGCGCCGGAGCCAGGGCAGGTTCTTCAACCCCGGGCAGTTCAGCCTGTCCGCGAACCCGGGCCTGCCGCAGTTCACGCGCCAGGATAAGCGGAGCCTGGTCCGCGAAAGCCACGGGCAGTATTTCAGCGTCATCGCCTTCCCCGCGCCGCCCGCGGTCCCGGGCTGGCTGTCGCCGCGCCGTCCGAAACTGTCCCCGCCGCGACGCGGGAAGTTCACCGGCATCCCGAAGACCGCGGTCATCCCGGCTTACCCCCCGGAGTTCAAGACGACACGGAGGGTGAACTTCACCCGGGCGGACAAGGCCCGCCGGGGGATGATCATCCAGCTGGTCCCCTTCCAGGCTCCCGCTGAGACAGCCGGGGCACTGGCGACCAGGACCGGGGTGCCGCACCACCAGTGGGCGGAGGGCAGCCCGGGAGGGCAGTGGAAGTACGGGACTGACGACGGGCGCTGGGGTTACGCGGACCCGGAGCAGCGGTGGGAGTACGGGGTGCCGTCAAGCGAATGGGCGAGGTAAATGGGACTTTCGGTAATCAGCCAGACCCGGCTGGCGCTGAAGTATGTCCTGATCCCCGTGGCTGCCGAGAAGCTGGGCGTCTCCTATAACCCGACCGCCGGCACTGTGCAGATGGCTTTCATGCCCACCCCCACCCAGGTCCCGCAGTCCTCGGACTGGCAGGCCAGCTCGTGGGATAACTACAGCGCGGTCGACCCCATCTACCCGTACCGGGCGAAATGCCTGGTGGGCCCCGGGGGGGCTATCGCCCTGATCCCGGGGACCTACACCATCTGGCTGAAGATCACCGACAGCCCGGAGATCCCGGCGGATATCGTCGGGCAGCTCACGATCAGTTAGGACATTATGGCGCGTCCGGGTGCGATCGTGGCAGCCGTGAAAGCCCTGCCGGCCGGGGGGCGTTACTCCCCGGCGAATGCCGCGGGCATGGGCAGGATCAGCCCCGCCATGGCAAACGCGATGGCGGGCGGTTCCTATAACGCTGCTTACGGTCCTTTCCTGGACCGTCCCGCCGAGGTTTTCACCGACGGCGCGTTCGCCCCCGCCGCGCCCATCCAGCCGACCCCCGTCAACAACCCCCCGTTCGGCGGGCAGTACCCGGGCCCCCGGTACTGGGAGCCTCGTCCCAGCTGGAACCTGCCCACCCCCCCGGGCACGGAGGGGCTGAAGCTCAGCTCTTTCGAGAATCTCCGCGTCCTCGCCGAAAAATACTCTGTGGCGCGGGCTGCCATCGAGCTGCGGATCGAGGAGATCCGGGGCCTGGACTGGAATATCGCGCTCACCACCGACGCCGCGAAGGTCTACCAGAAAGACCAGGGCGCGATGCGGGACTTCGGGGAGCGCAAGAAGCAGCTCACCCGCTTTTTCCGCCGCCCTGACCCGGATTTCTGGAATTTCGACTCCTTCCTGGCCGCGCTGCTGGAGGAAATCTTCGTCTTCGACGCCCTGAGCATCATTTTCCGGCCGAAATACGGCGCGCGGATGGGAATGGGCGGCCGGGGGCTCCTGGGCAGCAACCTGGATAGCATCCGCTTGATAGCCGGACCGACCGTGCGGCCCCTGATCGATGTTTTCGGGGGCAAGCCGGCCCCTCCCGCCCCCGCGTACCAGCAGTACCTGTACGGGGTGCCCCGCAGCGATTACATGACGATCGCGATGGGTACTGACATCGAGGAGGCGGGGCTTGAGGGCGCCCAGGTCAACCAGTTCAGCGCCGACACCATGCTCTACGCCCCTTACTGGCCACGACGGGAGACCCCGTATGGATTCCCCCCGATTGAAAGAGCGCTTCTGCCGATCATCTCGGGACTTCAGAAGCAGGAGTTCCAGCTTGATTACTTCACTGAGGGCACGGTTCCGGCCGTATATATCTCGCCTGGCGACAATAACATCACGCCGACGCAGGTGGGGGAACTCCAGAACGCGCTGAATGCCCTGGCGGGCGACCCGGCCTACCACCTGAAGGTCATCGTCCTGCCCCCGGGGAGCAAGGTGGACCCGCAGCGCCCGGTGGACCTGAGCGATTCTTTCGACTACCTGGTGATGAACCAGGTAGTGATGGCCTTCGACATCCAGCCGATCGAGCTGGGCATCATCCCCAACGTGGGCGGCACCCAGCAGGGCCCGTCCGCGTCGGGGATACGGTTCATGGGCCAGGAGACGCGGAACATCAAGTCGCGCACGTCCACCAAGCCCCTGCTGAGCTTCATCCAGGATATCTTCAACCATGTCATCCAGGTCATCTGCGACTGCCCGGACACGCAATTCCAGTTCGAGGGCATGACCGACGACGAGGATAAGCAGGCGATCACCCAGCTGGGCGTGGACCAGCTGCAGAACGGGATTTCCTCGGTCGACGAGATCCGCGAGCGCCTGGACCTGCCCCCGTGGGGGATGAAGGAGACCTCCGAGCCTATCGTCATGACCCAGCAGGGCCCGGTCCCGTTCTCCGACGCCGAGAAGCTGATGATAATGGCGATGCAGGGACAGCAGGGCAGCAGCAGCTCTTCATCCTCCGGCGGCAAGAAGAAGTCGCCTTCCTCCTCGCCGAAGAAGCCGAAGGCGCGCTCCAGCGGCGGCACCACGAAGCCGAACGGGAGCCACCCGGCGCCCAAGTCCCCGCCGCGCGCCAGCCCGAGCACCCCCGCGCACGCGGCGGCGGCGGGCGCGCTGCAGCGTCCCCAGCGGGGGAAGACCGGGGGCAGCGCCGGCCGCAGCCCGCAAGCAGGCTCCCGCAAGCGCGGCGAGGGGCGCACCCCCACCCAGGGGCGGGCCCGCAACAAGGCGGCCCTGTCCGAGCTGGAGAGCCTGAAGCGCTTCCTGCGCAAGGACCGTGATGTCATCTGGTCCTGGCAGCCCCGCCACATCGACACGATCACCCTGGCGAGGATCGCCGAGGACCTGGACGCGGGCACGGGCGTGGACGTCGCGGTGGGCCGCGAGATCGGCAAGGTGCAGGTCTCGGCTGGGCTGGAGTACATCAAGGACACCTACGGCGGGGAACCTCCCCCGCAGGACGGGGAGAAGCGCTATATCACCGGGGGCGAGGCCCCTGCGGAGCAGCAGTTCCCCGGGTGGGAGCACGACCTGGGCCTGGTGGGGAGGTACAAGGAGGAGATCTCCTCCGCGTTCGCCGACGCCGAGGCCCAGGGCCGGGAGATCCGCCAGAAGCAGGCGGCCGGGGAGTACGTGACCGTCGGCGTGCTCAACTCGATGATCTCCGACTCGATCGCCAGCGTGTTCACTCCGGTGCTCACCCCGCTGTACGAGAAGGCGTGGGACCTGGGGTACGAGGGCGGCGCCGCGCTCGCCAGCGGCGGGAAGGCCGACTTCACCTCTGCGCACGACGACTACAACCGTGAAGCGTGGGTGACCAAGGAGACCCGGCACTGGGTGGACCAGATCTCCCGCACCGGGCTGGGCAACAGCAATGCCCGCAGCGAGGTGATCGCCCGCACCGAGGTGGCCCGCGCCATGAACGCGGGCGTGCTGCAGGCGTACAGGGACCGCGGGGTGACCCATAAGCACCTGCTGCTCGCGCCGGATGAGCGCACCTGCGCGGCGTGCAAGGGCGCGGCAGCCGCCGGCGTCATCCCCCTCGATGCCATCTATGCCGGGGGCGACGCCCCCCTGCACGTCCAGTGCCGGTGCGTGTCCGCCCCCGCCGGGGTGACCGCCGAGCCCCCGCAGGCGCATATCAGGAAGCAGGAAGACCCGTCCCGGGTGTGCTTCCTGATGATCACCGGACAGGACGCGGACGGGAGGACCCGGTACCTGCTGCAGAAGCGTACCGATAACACGTGGGGCCTGCCGGGGGGCATGGCCCACATGGGGGAGCCGTCTTTCGACGCCGCGGTCCGGGAGACTACCGAGGAAATCGGGGATATCCCCCCGGTGACCCCGAAGGTCGCCCACGAGCGCTACGACGAGGATAGGAGCTGCTTCATCTACGTGTGCGAGGCCGGCCGGGTGTTCCCCGTGAAGATGAACGGGAAGACCCCCGACGAGACGATGGGCACCGGCTGGTTCACGTACAAGGAAGTGGGCAAGCTGAAGCTGCACCCCCCGTTCCGGGAGCAGTGGGATGCCATTGACTTCAAGGACATCGCCAAGCTCCAGAATATCCGCACCGAGAACGGGGAATGGCTGCGGGCCGATGACAATTCCGCGGCCGGCGGCGGTTCCCGGTGGCCGTACCCGAGCCCGGCGGCATCGAATGGCTACCCGTCGAATAAGCCCCCGGGCGGCGGCCAGGCAGATGGCGAGATGGGCGCGACCGAGCCCCCGCACTGGCCAGTCGGCGATGACAGGTCGGATGAAGAGGAAGCGCGCATCTACCCGAGAGGCTCTGATGACGAGGATTATCCTAAGAAGCGGCCGGGTAAGGGTACTCCCGCGCGACGGCTCCCCGATGGGGACCCGGACGGCATGTACCCGCAGGGCGGAACCACGGGTGACCCGGGCGTCGGAGCCCAATCTGTTCCGGGCGGCAACAAGAAGGGGGCGCCGCATCCCGTTGTGGGTGTGCGCCCTCCAATGGCTGGCAGACCGGGTGCGGGGCATCCAGAGGCCCCCCGGCCCGCGGACCCCGCCGAGGCAACAGGGCACGATGTCCCGGGCGAGGGAAACTTTATCGTAGACCTGCCTTCCCCGAAGAAGGTGAAGGGCTTCCCCAGTCACCCCGCTGATGCCGGCGGGCCGTCTGACTACCATGACCCGAACCCGGTGGACGCCGAGCACGTTTACGTGCAGATGGCGAAAAACTTCCCGCCGGAGGCTATCGCCTGGATCAGGCGGGCCCGGTGGACGGGCCCCGTCTTCATCCCGTGGAACCGGGTGGACACCGACGACATCGACAAGTGGGCAGCCTCGCACCAGCCGGAGAAGACGAAGGAATTCGAGGCCCAGATCAAGGCCCACAGCGGGCATGTCGCCCCCTCGGTGCTCGTCCAGGAACCCACGAGCAGCAAGGCATTTATTGTCGACGGGCACCACCGTGCCCTGGCGAGGAAAAACCTTGGGCAGGACGTTCTCGGGTACGTCGGTTACATCGACGAGAAGGACCGGGAGGCAGCTGAGCAGACTCACACCCACCAGGTCCATTCCGGTTCCAGCCCGGAAAACAAGATGGTCTCGGAAAATTCCGCGAGCCCGAAACAGGAGGCACGATGAAGCTTAAGGCATTCCAGGATCTCTGCCGCGATGAGTGGGATGCCCGCAAGGGCGATGTCCGCCAGGTGTGGCTGTGCGAGGATTCCTACCGCGAGCTGAGCGAGGACGCCGCGGCGTACCGGCAGACGGAGACGCTGGACATCTACCTGGACGAGAACGCTGTCGCCGGCAAGGCGGCCGGCGTCCAGGTGAGCGTCCTTGTCAACCCGTACACCCGCACCGTGGTGAAGATGCGGCTGGCCAGGGACACGGACGTGGCGGATGTCTGGTACGGCGACGGGCATTTCGAGACCCGCTTCCTGGACCCGGGCAAGGCCGCGGAACTGGGGATCCAGGTCCCCGCGTAACAAAAGGAGCATGTGGGATTCTCGCTGCTGAATGCGGCTACCCCGGTGACGGTGACCAGTTCCGCTACCCAGCTGTACACCGCGTCGACCGCCAACTACACCCGGGATGTGGTGATCTCGAACGCGGGACCGGGGACCATCTACCTGGGCGGCTCTGTCATGGCGACGACCGCCACCCAGTACCTGGCGCTGCCGGTGAACGAGTCGATCCTGCTGGGCGGGCAGTCTGAGTCGATTTTCGCGATTACCGCCGCGGGGACGGCGACGGCATACGTGGGCAATGCCACGAACGTCCTGGTGACATGAGCCGGCAAAGGAGCATATGCAGTGCGTTAAGTGCGAGAAGACCGGGGACGGGGGCTACGGGGGCTGGGAAGCGTACCGGGACGGGAATATCTGCCCAGAGTGCTTCGAGGCGCTGAATGCCTCTCCCCCGGTAGTCACAAAGCCCGCGGCGGCGGAAAGTGCCTCAGGTGGACAAGTCCGCAGAGACCCCCCGGGTTAGCACCGAGCATCACCCCCTCGGCCGCGAGGGCCTCTGGCACACCCCGGATAAGCACACCCCGGAGAGGCAGCAGCTTCCCGCGTACGTCCAGAATATCGCCCGCGCCCTGATCAGGGACCATGGCATGCCCGAGTCCCAGGCTATCGCCACGGCCATCAACGCCCTCAAGCGGTGGGCGAAAGGCAACCTTCACTGGGGGAGGGGACATGTCACCCCCGAAGTCCGGGCGGCGTCGCAAAGGGCGCTCGCCGAATGGGAGAAGCTCAAGCAGAGCCATTCAGGACCCGGTAATCCTTCTCATGGTCCTGGCAAGGGCGCTTAACCACTGCGAGAAGGCGGGAATTAACCCGCAGCTGAAGCACGGGATCATTTTCACCGACGCGGGCTATGTCCTTGACCTGAAAGGCAAGTGGGTCGCCCGGCCGCTTAAAGGAGGAACGTGGTGAATGCGGACTGGCTTTCACTGCCCTCGATGCGTGCCCATTACCTGGGCACCGTCCAGCAGCTGGAGCTTCTCCAGGCGGTGGAGAGCAAGCCGTCGAAGGCGCAGGAGAAGCTCGCCGCGGAATGCTGGTCGATGCGCCGGGACGCTTACCGCATCCTCGCGAAAGCTGTCGGCGAGCAGCCCGGGGCGGCGGTGGAAAGGGAATCGCTGCCTTTCGGGTGGTCCCTGGAGCAGCTCACCAGCGGCATTCTTCGCGAATGGCTCTTGCATGATGACCCGATGTTATATATAATCACGAGCAGGTGCACTATGCCTTTTTACGGCGGTGTGCCTTTTTTCATGACCAAAATGGAGGCGTGTGGCAGATACTCTCACCAGTTCTGGCGAGCTGCTGAAGGCGGATGTCTTCGCAACGTTCGCCATCGAGAAGGTAGAGAGCACTCCTGACGGTGACCTGATGGTCTACGGGCGCGCCACAGACGGCTCTGTCGATCATGATCAGCAGATCGTTCACCCGGATTTCAGCTCGAAGGCCATCTCGGAATGGCTCGCCACCGGCGGGAACGTCCGCGTCCAGCATAACCCCCAGCGCGACCCGGCCGGCATCGGGATGGAAGCGAGCACCGACGGCGACGGCGCCACCTGGGTGAAGTCCCTCATCGTGGAGCCTGTCGCGAAGAAGCTCGTCTCCAAGGGCGTGCTCCGCGCCTACTCGGTGGGCATCGCCAACCCCACCATCGAGCGCGACGTGACCGGGAAGGCGCGCGGCGGCGTCATCAAGGCCGGGAAGATCGTGGAGATTTCCCTGGTGGACCGCCCGGCGAATGCCTCCTGCGGCTTCCAGCTGGTGAAGAGCATCGACGGGCACGCCGAGTACACCGGGGAAGTTTTCGGGTCGGAAGAGGCAATCGCCAAGGCACTGAAGGCAGACACCCTGATTAAGGATGTCACCGCGCTGAGTGACGACATTTCCTCGTTCTCCGTCCCTGACAACTTCAACCTCGACTTCACCCCCGATGACCTGATGCGCGTCATGCAGGAGAAGATCGTCAAGCGCCATTACGACGAGCTGGCCGCGAAGGCCATCGCCGAGGCGGAGGACGAGATTCTCGGCAAGGACCACCGGGAGTTCTCCGCCGAGCAGCGCCGCCACCACGCGAGCGCCGGCAACGCCCTCCCGGACGGGTCCTACCCGATCCCGGATACCGACGCGCTGCGCCGGGCCGCGATCCTGGCGCGCTCCGGGCACGGCAACGCAGAAGCAGCCAAGCGGCTTATCGCCAGAAGGGCACGTGAACTGGGTGTGGGTAACCCCCTCGACAGCAGCAGTGACGAGAAGACGGTAACCCCTGACGAGGAGACTGCCGTCCCTGTCGCCGAGGCCGAGAAGACGGATGTTCCCGAGCTGGTCAAGGACCCCGGGGACGCTGATGACACCTCCCCTGGCAAGCCGCTGAAGGAGGAGCCGAAGGAGTCCCCGAAGCCCGAGTCCGCGGAGTCTTCGGAGAAGGCAGCACCTAAGCCGAAGAAGGGCAAGAAGGGCAACCTTCCCCCGTGGCTGAACAAGCCTGCCGGCAGTGATGACGGCGACGCGGACGACGACAGCAGCACCAAGGCCGCCGGCTGCACGGAGGCGCACGAGCACACCGGCAAGTGCCATGTCGACCCGAAGACGGCGAGCGGCGCGGAGGAGGCCGCCGACATGGACCCGGCCCCGGTCGGCGACCTGATGGAGTCTCCTGCCAAGCCCCACATGAAGGGCCAGGCAACAGACGTGCTGATGCGCTACAAGACCATCGGCATGGACACCGACATGGGCATGCTCCATGACTTCACCTGCCCCGCGTACGACCCCGCCGATGTCGCCCGGATCTTCCCCCTGGCGGGGGTGGACACCCTGCTGGACACCGACCTGTGGCAGCGCAAGGCGCTGAACGCCGCCACCGGCAAGTCGCTGACCGAGGCGATGGAGGCGCAGAACGCCTGGCAGGCGGCGTCCGTGCTGAAGACGGCGGACCCGGCGGAGGTCAACCAGTATAGGCACGAGGCGCACAAGGCCTTCCGGGACGCCAACCCCGGGGTCTCGTCCTTCCCGAGCCCCGGCGAGATGAGCCCGGGCAAGTTCCACCGCCCGCCGATCACCGACGGCCACTCCGCGTACGGGACTTACGGCTCCCCGAACAGCTCCGCGAAAGTCCCGGACACCCGCCCGAACGCGCACAGCTTCGGCCGCCCCCCGCTGGGCGCCGGGCACCAGTCCCCGAGCCCCAGCCACATGAAGGCGGACTTCGAGTACCCGCAGCAGCAGGGCGTCCCCATCGCGATCCGCTACGCGGAGGTGGAGAAGGAGAAGGCCCGCCGGGCGCTGTCGATGCTCCACGACCACCTGAACCACATGTTCCCCAGCTCCTGCCCGATGCTCGACCAGGACGCCTACCGCCAGGAGGGCACCGGCGCCCGTGCCCCCAGCGCCGTCGGGGTGGGCAAGTCTGCGGAAGGCGCAGCCTACGGCTCCGCTGAGGTGAACCTTACCGACGGCGAGGTCCTCAGCGACGTCTACAAGTACATCCGCAAGCTGGAGCGCAAGGTCCGGCTGGGCGAGATCACCGAGGCGCAGGCGCGCACCAAGCTGTCGAAGCGGACCGCCCAGCGCTATGCGATGGACCTTCACAAGCAGGTCCAGCAGGGCATCACCTCCATCGAGGATATCCGCAAGGCGCTCGGCATCGAGTCCCCGGCCCCGGCCGCCCCGGTGGTGGCCATGCCCGAGCCTCCCGCCGAGATCAATAAGGCGGCGGGGGCTAACGCACTGACTCCCGACCTCATGAAGACGATGATGTCGGAGATCCTTGAGCCCCTCCAGGTGAAGATTACCGCCCTCGAAGAGCGGAATGCTTCCTACGAGGAGAAAATCGCGGCTCAGAACACCGAGATCGACAATTACCGGCAGCGGCTCGCGGTCAACGACCAGCGCTGGGATGCGCTGGCCAACCAGCCTGACCCGTCGACCGCCGCTTTCGCCGGGCTGGCGCTCAGTAATCCTGCTCAGAAGAATGCCCCGGCGGGGATCGTCAAGCAGGCCGAGCACCACGAGCGCATTCAGGGAATGATGATCCGCCAGCTTGAGCGTACCTGGCGGACCAGCGAGAATCCTGCGGAGCGGGAAGCTGCCTACAACGCTCTTCTTCGGTACAAGGGAACTATTTCCGATTAAGAGAACTTTTCTTTCCTGCAAAGGAGATGTATGGCAGATATTCTGACTGCCGACGAGGAGCTTAACGCTCCGGCGATGGGCGCGGGCGCGCCTGTCGGCGCGGTGAACGCCCAGATGGGGGCGGCAGCGCGCAGGTCCGACTACGAGGCCCTTTTCACCACCAAGGCCAAGGACCTGGTGAAGGGCGTCGGTCACGTGACCAACAACGGCGTCCCCCTGTCCGAGGGGCAGCACTCCGGCGAGATCCTGACGAAGGCGACCCAGGCGGCGCTTGACGTGCGCACCGCCACCATGCGGGGCGTCCGCGACACCGACGCGGTGCTCGGCTCGCTGGCCACCGACTTCCGGCAGCACCGCAGCTTCGCGCCGCTGTCCTACCAGCTGAACCAGAGCGCCCAGCTGAACAAGAGCTTCACCGCCGGCAACCTGGGGCTCAACGGGGTCCCCTACGGGCTGGTCCCCTTCGACCTGCTCGCCCCGTCCCGCCTGATCTACCCGGTGTACACCCTGTTCCGCAACAAGTTCCCCCGTCCCGCCGGGCAGGGCGCGGCACGCCAGGTGTACGGGCTGCTGGGGATCTCCGGGTCGCAGACCGGGGGCCAGGGCATCGTGGACATCTCCATGCCCGAGCTTGTCGGCAGCGGCTCCCTCACCCAGAGCACCTCGGGTAACTGGCCGCTGCAGCTGCCCCAGACGGGCAAGCAGACCGAGTTCAAGCTCTCCGTCCCCTACCGGTTCTTCGGCCTCACCGAGTCGCTGTCGTGGCTCGCGCAGTTCGAGGGGCAGGGGTTCGAGGATGTTTCCGCGCTTGCCAACCTGGTCCTGCTGCAGGAGATGATGCTCGGCGAGGAGTACCAGATGATGGCCGGCTCCAGCCAGAACCTCCCGGTTCCCGGCCAGGTGACCGCGGCCTTCCGCACCCCGGGCTCCAACGAGACGGCGATCAGCGGCGGCACCGCCGGGCACTTCGCGGTGTCGGTGACCGCGCTGAACTTCTTCGGCGAGACCGTCGGCTCCGCGATTTCCACGGATATCACCACGTCCCGCACGAGCGGGGTTGTCGCCGATGTCACCATCAACCCGGTGCCCGGGGCCCAGCAGTACAACATCTACGTCAGCACGAACGCCACCGTGTCCGTGGCTACCGCCTTCCTCCAGGCGGGGACCACTGTCCAGGCCGGGGTCACCAGCGCCGGCGTGCAGACCGCGAACGCGGTCGGCGGCATCCGCTTCACCATCCAGGGTCCCCTGGCGTCGGCGGTCGCCCCGCCTGCCGCTGACACCGGGACCGGCGGCGGCAACCGCATGGAAGGCCTGATCCCCACTCTGGCCGGGCTGTCCGCGCAGGGCTCCGGCCCGTACGCGAACGTGGGCTTCACCGGGAGCAACGCCTGGAAGGGCGGCTACGTCAACCAGGGCGTCGGCACCCACCTGAGCACGAACGCGATTTTCACCGCGCTCGATGCGCTGTGGGAGAACAACGGGCTGAACAACGTCGCCCCCGGCGTGTACAAGGCGGACCCGTCGGAGATCGTCGCCGACGGCGGTGACCTGATGCGTCTCGCCAACGACATGCTGCTGCAGGGTAACAGCCTCAACTACCTGCTGAACATCCAGCAGGACCAGATCTCCGGGATCCGCGCGGGTGCCGCTGTCGCCGAGTTCGTCAACCCGGTGACCCGCAGCACCGTGAAGCTGACCGTGCACCCCTGGATGTCCCAGGGCACCGCGCTTCTCATGAGCTACCAGCTGCCCCAGACCTGGAGCCACGTGGACAACGCGTGGGAGATGACCGTGGTGCAGGACTACATCAGCGTGGCATGGCCGGTCATCGACGCGACCTTCCGGTACTCCATCTTCCTGCTCGGCGCGATGGTGGCGCACGCCCCCATGTACAGCGGGATTCTGCAGGGACTTCAGGTCAGCGACATCACGCCGTTCAGCTGACCGAACGAAGGAGGGCCCTTCCGGGCCCTCCTTCGGATCACGGCGGCGTCGCCGCAAATACCAAGAAATACAAAGGAGACATGTGGCGATTAACGCCCAGTGGGTAGTCACCACGCCTTTCAGCACCACCACCTCGCTGTACACGGTCCCTGCGAACACTTCGGCTACGTATGCCTACGTCAGGGATCTCGTCGTGACCAACTCCGGAACCGCGACCGCGTTCTTCTCGCTGGGCACGGGCGCGACCTCTGCTGCCACCACGAGCAGCTTCGTGGTCCCGACCGGCGGCTCGGTGATCCTCACCCAGTGCCAGGTCCCGGGCGGCGCGATCCTCTGGGGCGCAACCCAGGGCGGGGTCGCGGGCTCTGCTTCCGTCGGCTACGCGCTCAACGTCGCGTACGTCTGAGTTCTCCGCCGACTGAAGAGATTCTTCACTTTAAGGAGAACTTATGCCCAACCTTGGCCCTGGCGTCCCGAATAATGTCGTCGCGACCCCGGCTCCGCTGCTGGTGTTCACGCCCACGCCCGGGGCTGCCGCATCGTGCCGGTTCGTTAACCTGGGATCCAGCACTGCCTACATCGGCGGCCCTGGCGTCAGCCCGGGTAACGGGCTGCCGCTCGCTCCCGGGAACCGCCCGGTGGACTTGCAGACCGCGAATGTCAACCTGTACGCCTGCTCCGGGGTCAGCGGCGTTATCGCCACTACCACCCTGACCGCGGCTGCGGTCGCGGCGGGCGCAACCAGCTTCACGGTGGCAGCCGCGGTGACCGCCGGCACGTACCTGCGCGTCGGCAATAGCACGGGCGTGGAATACGTGCTTGCCTCGTCGGTGGCCAGCAACACGGTGGTTACCACCGGGACCCCGATTGTCTACGATCACGCGGCAAGTGCCACGGTGGCTACCGTGACGCCGGCCGCAACCCCTTTGACGATTTCCGCCGGCGTGCTCTGATGCAATCCTGTAAGCTGGTTCCTGGCATTACCACTTAACCGGGAACCAGCTTGGCAGGCGCGGTGAAATCGTATTTCAACACGGACAAGATATACCGGCACGGTTACTTCCCCTCGTACGTGAAGCTCGCGTCAGTTCTCGGTCCCAGGGTCCGGGTCCTGGAGATCGGGGTGGAAAACGGGGAGTCGCTGCGGATGTGGCAGTCCCTGTTCCCGCTCGGGGATATCACCGGGGTTGACATCAGCTCTGATGCCACCTTTCCGGCAGGGACGAGGAGGATTATCGCGTCCCAGACCAGCCCCCGGCTGGCGGAGCTGGGACCATTTGACCTCATCGTGGATGATGCTTCTCATGACGGGAAGCTGACCCGCGAGACTTTTGATCTCCTGTGGTCCCGCGTCGCCCCCGGGGGCTATTACGTCGTCGAGGACTGGTTCATCGGGATCGAGCGATACATCGACGGCTCCTACGATCCGGTGATGCTGGAGACGGTGCAGCACTTCCTGACGCTGCTGACCGATGACAGCGACTGCGAGAGCGTCACCTGCCGGTACGGGATGGCTATCCTCCGGAAGAAGGCGGCATGAAATCACGGAAGAGGAAAATCCGGGAGTGGGTCGATAAGGCCCGCAGGGATGACACGTGCAGCCAGTACAAGTGCACGGGAAAGAACTTCCCGTATTGCGCGAAGCACGATGCCCCGTGAAAGTCCTGGTCACCGGGGGGGCGGGCTTCATAGGGTCCGCGACCGTCCGCGAACTCCGGGCCCGCGGGCACCGGGCCGTGATATTCGACAGGCACCGCGACCCCGACTCCGGTGAGGAGATTATCCTCGGGGACATCCGGGATGCCACCGCCGTCACCGAGGCGGTCGTCCACGTGGACGCGGTGATCCACCTGGCCGGCGTCCTGGGCACCCAGGAGACGATCGCCAACCCCCGCCCCGCGGCGGAGGTGAATATCGGCGGCGGGCTGAACATCTGCGAGGCCTGCGCCCGGTACCGGACGCCGCTGGTGAATATCGCGGTCGGCAACCACTTCGAGTACTCGACATACTCGATTTCCAAGACGTGCGTCGAGCGCTTCACCGTCATGTACGCGAGATACCGGGACCTCCCAGTCTGCAGCGTCAGGGCTTTCAACGCCTACGGTCCGGGCCAGTCGGTCGCCCAGCCATGGGGCACCTCCCGGGTGCGCAAGATCATCCCCTCCTTCATCGCCAGGGCCCTGCACGGCGAGCCCATCGGTGTGTACGGGGACGGGAGCCAGGTCATGGACATGATCTACGTCGCTGACGTGGCGCGGTGCCTGGTGACCGCCCTGGAGAACGGCCCGGCGGACGGGACGCTGTATAACGCGGGCACGGGACGCGCCACCACTGTCGCTGATATCGCGTCCATGGTCCGGGTGGAGGTGATGAGGCAGGTCGGGATCACCCCGGATATCGAGTACCTGCCGATGCGCCCGGGTGAGACCCCGGGCTCGGAGGTGCTCGCTGATACCGCCCGGCTGGTGCCGGGGGTCGCGGCGGATGAGATGCGCAGCCTGGAGGACGGGCTGGCAGTCACCGTCGGCTACTACCGCAAGCTTTTCGCTGAAGCTGCGCTTCGGGCATGAGGGTCCTCGTCACCGGCAGCGCCGGTTTCATCGCCACCCGGGTACTCGGGCGGCTGGCTGACTGCGACGTCACCGGGGTTGACCATGCCCGTGACGCCCGGGATTTCTTCCGCCAGGACAGGACCCGCTTCGACCTGGTGATTCACTGCGCCGCCGTGGTCGGGGGGCGCGTCCTCATCGAGTCCCCGATGGCTCACGCGGAGAACCTGGAAATCGACGCGGCGCTCTTCGGCTGGGCGGAGCGCACCCGTCCGGGCAGGATCGTCTACGTCTCCTCGGTCGCAGCATACCCCGTAGGGCTCCAGAGAGCCCCGTATGCCCTTTGCGAGAACGATATAGACCTGACGGATACCTGGGCTCCGGACGAGCTTTACGGGTGGGCTAAGCTCACCGGGGAAATGCTGGCCTCACGGTCGTCTGTCCCGGTGTCGGTTCCCCGTCCTTTCACCGTGTACGGGGAGGGGCAGAAGCTGGTGTTCCCGTTCGCCAACATCGCGATGCAAGTCCGCCAGCGCAGGGACCCGGTGACCATCTGGGGGTCCGGGAGCCAGGTGCGCGACTTCATCCATGTCGATGACGTGGCTGCCGCGATTCTCGCGATGGCAGGCGCGGGCGTGGACGGCCCCGTCAACATGTGCACCGGGCGCCCGGTGAGCCTGCGGGAGCTTATCACGATGATGGCGGCGGAAGCAGGCTACTCCCCGGGAACCGAATGCCTGCAAGGCAGGCCCGAGGGGCTCGCCTGGCGGGTGGGGAACCCGGGAAGGCTGCGGGAGTTCTACTCTCCCGCGATCACGCTCGAAGAGGGAATCAGGAAAGGACTGCAACTGCAATGACTCTTTCCCTGCTGGTCATGACCCCGACGAGGTGGCGGCGCGAGAACTGCGAGCGGATGGCCAAGTCTTTCCGCGAGAACACGGACTCGGCGGATCACGCTTTCATCCTCGACTCCGATGACGAGGACACGTACGCGGGCATGGACTGGGGGGATGCGCTGCACCCGGTGCTCGACCCCCCGGGGTGCGTGCGCGAGAAAGTCAACCACCTGGCGGCGGCGATGGCCGGGGCTTACGACGCGCTCATGTACATCGGGGACGACCACCTGTTCACCACCCCGCACTGGGATACGATCATGCTCTCCCGGCTGGAGGCCATGGGCGGCACGGGAATGATCTACGGGGACGATAAGCGCCGCACGGACATCCCGGAGAGCATCATCATATCCTCCGATATCGTCACCGCGCTCGGGCATTTCATGGAGCCCACCATGGACCACTATTACGTGGACAACGTGTGGGCGGAGCTGGGCAGGCGCGCCATCCCCGGGCTTTTCCGCTTCTACGATGACGTGGTTTTCGAGCACCTGCACTACCAGGTGAACAAGAACGTGGAGCGGGACCAGACGTACCGGTACGCGGAGAGCACCTGGGGCCAGTCCGACTACCAGGCCTGGCAGTACTGGCACAAGGTGATCATGCCCATGCAGGTGTCCCGGCTGCGCCGGGAGTTCAATGCGGATGCCCGGTGGGTCCGCGAGCAGTTTTAACGGAGGCGTGTGACTTATGTGATGGGGCAGGCGACTGTGCCTACTACGAGCACGGTGCCGCTGTTCACCGTCCCGTCGGGGCTGTGCAACGTGACCTTTTACAGCTTGTCCGTGCCGACCGTCTTCGTCGGGACCAGCAACAAGGTGAGCGCGGTTTCTGGGCTGCAGTGCCATTCGATCCCGACGAGCTTCGTCAATTACGTGTCCAGCTCGGGCGGGACTTTCTGGGGGGCTAACACGGCGGCGACGCCCGCGTCCGTCAACTTCATCATCGTCACCGCCCAGGCCTGATGTGTCCTACATCATGGGCACGGTGACGGTCCCGGGCAATAGCACGGTTCCCGGGTTCACTGTCCCCCCGGGCTACTGCAACGTGACCCTCTACCAGCCGAGCCAGGCCCAGCCCGTGTTCGTGGGGACCAATGCCCGGGTGACCGCGACCAGCGGGCTGCCTGTCACCGCTACCCCGGTGTTCACTGAAACAGCGGTAGGCAGCGGGGGGGTCACCTACTACGCCACCACCGGCAACGCCACCGCCGCCACCTTCTGCTACTTCGTCAGCTCGACGAACTGAGGATAGGGGACAGATGACCAGAGTGAACCTGCCGCCCGGGTGCCTCGGCTTCAAAGCGCAGGACGGGACCCGGTACATGGCGAAGCCGGGAACGCACGTGGACGTGGACGAGCGCCACATTCCCGCGCTGCGGGCACAGCAGTACGCGTCCGCGGGGCTTGTGGACGCCGGCCCGGAGAAGCAGTTCATCCGCGATCCTAAAAAGCAGGGTCGCTGGTGCGTGACCTGCAACAAGCTGTGGCACCCGTGGAAGCGCGAGTGCTGCGGAGCGCAGACCGTGCTGGAGTCCGAGATGGAATCCCGCCAGGTCACCATGGAGGACATGTTCCCGGAGTTCGCCACCGTGATGAGCAGCCCGGAGTGACCGGAAAGTGGCGGAACGATCACCCCGGGCTTTCCGCCAGCGAGTGTGAGTAACCAGCGGATTCCCCAGTCTACCTCCCGGCGGTCGCCGGGGGCAAATCAGCAAGGAGAAGCGCATGTCCCTGTACGCACGCTCAGACCTGATGAGCGTTTCCATTCCCGGGGGGAGCGGAGGGTGTGGCAATGTCCACTCCCGACCCGTGACCCGGGGAGCCCCGGCGAAAGTCTGGAAACTGGATTGCGACCCCTGCGAATCGTACCTGCGCGGTGACGGGAAGCCCCGGATCATCAAGGTGATCCCCGGGGACAAGGACCAGGGCATCCCCTCGCGCATGGAGCATGTCGCGGACTCCGACCCGCACTGGTCGAGTACCCCCGAGGGCATCCCGGCGACCCCGGACGAGCAGCATGTCAACAAGGTCCGCGCCGAGCGCGGTTCCCAGCAGCTGCAGCAGCTTTCCGCGCTGGCGGCACTGCAGTCCGCGGGGCTGAAAATCCCCGACGAGGCTTTCTGGCTGCTCAGCCAGAACTTCGACCAGCGCATCATCAAGGGCACCACCATCTGCGCGAACGGGCACGACAACCCGGGGGGCGTCAAGTTCTGCGGCGAATGCGGGATGCCCATGATGCAGCGGGATACGGCTGCCGCGATCGGCGCTGCCGAAGACCTGTCCCTGCCCCTTCCTGAAAACGAGGGTGGCGTCATCGAGACCCCGGGTAGCGAAGCTGCGCTTCCCCCCCTGCCCCTCGGCACCCTGCACATCGCCACCCTGAAGAAGATGGCCCGCACCCGCGGCGTCTCCGACAAGGGCACGAAGGCGCAGGTCATCGAGAGGCTCACCACCATGTAGGAGCCCCCCCGTGAGCAGAGCGCCCGGACTGTGCAGGAGTTGCGGCGGACCCCGCAGGGGACGCGCTGCCAGGACGGCAGCTCCCGCCGGGCAGTGCGTGCGCTGCGGTGATGACGTGTGCTATCCAAAGCACAGCGACTGGATTGCCGAGGAAGACGAAGGGCGCGGGGGCTACCTGTGCCACCGCTGCATCCGCCGCCAGAATGCTCCCGAGGGGAGGTGATGCCCGGTGACGACCCCGATGCCCGTCATCGGCGCGCCGTACATTTCCCCCGTCACGCTGATCACCGCGCCCACGGGCATCGACTGGGCGAGCATCCCCCCCGGGGACGACGTGACCCCCGCGCAGAATGCCGCCGAGTGGTGGAACATGTGCCAGCGGGCGACGGCGAAAGCGGATGCCTACTGCAACCAGGTCCTCCGCGCCACCACCGACACCGAGCTTCTGCACGGGCCCGACTACCGGCTGACTGTGGGCCCTGGCGCCGGCGGCGGGGTGGCGGGGCCCTACTGGGGGCAGGGCGTCTACAATGCCCGCGCGATTATGGCACGGTGGCCGGTCCTGAGCATCTCGCAAGTGCAGGTGTCCCCGAACGCGGCCTGGCCGCGCCAGTGGCAGACGGTTCCCGCCGGCAATTACGAGCCCGAGGTTCCCCCGATCGGGATTTACGGCTCCAACGTCCCCTCGGGGAGCGCCTTCGGCGGGCAGGCGGTGATCATCGCCCCCGGGTGGGTCACCCGCGGGAACGGGCGCAACGGCTTCGCGGTGCAGATCACCTACACGAACGGCTGGCCGCACGCGGAGATCGCCCAGAATGCCACGGCGGGCTCCGTGACCCTCGTCCTGGATGATACCACCGGCTGGGCCTCAACCAGCTACTCCGGGCAGCTGGGGGCCACCGGGGTGGTGAAAGACTCGGGTTTGCAGGAGACGGTGCACGTGACCGCGAGCACGACGACCGCCGGCCCGGGAACGGTGTCCCTGTCCTCGCCGCTGGTCTACCCGCATGAGCAGGGCACCATTTTCACCACCATGCCCGGGACCATCGAGCAGGCGTGCATCCTTTTCTGCACCGCCGAAGCCCTCGTCCGGGGCGCGACCACGACGACCATCCACGACATCAGCGGGCACTCCCAGCACACCGGGGGCGACGTGGAATCCCTGAACTCCGAGGCGGAGCTTCTGCTGCACCCGTTCCGGCGGACAGTCTAGGCCCGCCTGCGCCGGCGGGGATCAAGGTTCAACTCCGAGATCCCGTGGTGAAAAGTGACCTGTCCTCACGCCAGGCAGGCGGGCTTGACTCAACTATACCGGAGGTCGCATGTCCTGCGGTACCACGACGACCCGGCGGCAGGCGAAAACCGCGACCCGGGTCGCCTCTCATGCCAGGCGGGCGCGGGCGGTCACCCGCACGACGGCGCGGAAGGCGAAGAAAGCCCGCAGGGCCGCCCACCGCGTCAAGCACGCACCTAAGCGGCGCCCGGTGGCCAGGACCGTGAAGAAGCACCGCAGCGCGGCGAGCCTGAAGGCGCGGGCGACCGCCAGCGCGCACGCCAGGGCGACGGCCCGCGCGCACGCCAGGGCGACCGCCAGCGCGCACGCGAAAGCCACCGCCAGGGCGCATGCCTCGGCGACCGCGAGGGCCACGGCCCGGCGGACGGCGGCGGCCCACCGGCGGGCCTGCCAGCTGCATAAGCGCGGCACCATCTCCACGCAGCCGAAGAGCACCTTCTCCACATCGGCGGTGACGCTGACCGCGCAGCGGGCGTCGCGGGCCCAGCGGGTCGCGCAGGCATTGCGCGAGCTGGCTGCCCAGCAGGCCCGCATCCGCTCGTACGGGCCTTGATTTTGAATTCAAAGCCAGTAAAATGGGCATAGGGAGGAGTCTGCCGTGCCCCTGGTGACGGCGCAGGCTTTCCTGCTCAGCATCCTGGACCAGCTGCCGATGCCCTACGGCAAGGCGAACGCGAGGGCGTATATCACGCCGCCCGACCCTAACATCCAGGCTAAAGTCCCGCATATTTACATCTGGCCGGCGGACGGCGAGGAAAACCGCTCCGGCGACCTGGGCGGGACCATCCCGAGGAACACCGGGCCGAATACGAGTTCCGGCACCAAGGGCATGATGCACTTCATGGACGTGTACCTGACCTGGTTTTCCACCGGGAGCGGGACCCAGCAGGACCCCATCTTCCCCGGGATGGTGGACGCGGCGATGTACGCGCTGCGGTTCTCGCACCCGAACCCGGTCACGATCACGGACCCCAACTCCGGGCTTGTCTCCGAGATTTACAACGTGGGCGAGAATATGCACTACGTGACGGGGCTCAAGTCAACCGCGGATGAGCGGGAAAAGCGTTACGACTGCCTTATCAAAGTCAGTTGCTGGGAAATCTTCAGAGCGTAAAAGGAGCATGTGGCTCTCGGCGGACCTTCCATTTACCCGGGCGTACTCAGCTGGCTGGGGCTTTCGCGCGAGCTGACGGTGGGGACCCCCCTTGTCCCTGTCATCACGCACCCCCTGGAGCAGGGCTCCTTCGAGCCTGAGGACACGCCTAAGTTCCTGAAGGACAACGCGATCAGGGGCGCGATGACGGACCTGTTCTACGAGACGCTCGGCGTGGAAAGCGCCACGTTCTCGTTCGGGGGTCCCAACTTCCTGGACAGCCACGGGTACTTTTTCGACAATGTTTTCGGGGATATGTCCACCACCTGCAACGCCATCGGCGGTGCGCAGACGGTCAGCGGGACCGTCCAGGTGGGGGCGACCCAGTTCACGCTCGCCTCCGCTCCCACCGGCTTCAGCGCGGGCAGCTACATCCAGCTGGGGACGGCGACCACCAGCAACACCCCGGCGAGCTACGCGAATGAGGTGCTGCTCGTCTCCTCGACCGCGGTCTCCAACGTGGTCAACTTCATCACCACCCCGGTGCGCTTCCAGCACCCGACGTCCATCAACGGCGTGGTCGCCGCCGGGTCCACGGTCGCGTCGACGGTCGCCCCCACGGGCACGGTGTTCACGCACCGGTTCGCGGCGCTCAACTCCCCGCTCGGGTACGGCGGCGCCTACGGGGCGCAGCCTCCCACGCACACGTTCACCGACGTGACGAACATCGTCAACGTGTTCACCAACGCCACCTTCGGCACCGCGCCCACGAACACTTTCGGCGCCCGCATGTACCCCAGCTCGGTGCTGAAGAGCATCGACTTCTCCGGGAACGCGGAGCAGCTGCTCAACCTGAAGATGGCCGGGGACTCGTGGCTGTCGCAGGTCGCGGGCACGGCGGTGACGAATATCACCACGAACAGCCGCCCGATCCCCAACTGGGCGGCGACGGTGACCCTCGCGGGCAACACGGTGGCGTCCACCGGCAACTACGCCGGCATCGGCGAGTTCTCCGTGTCTTTCAAGCGCCAGACCCAGGTCTACTGGATCGTCGCCGGCACCCAGGTCCCGTACGTGATCGCCCGGGGGCCGCTGGGCATGGACGGGACCATCCAGTGGGACCCGACGAACTCCGAGACCCCGCTGGACCTGATGCTGCTCAACGCGCAGACCCCGATGTCGATCTCGCTGACGAACGCCGGCATCCCGAACGCCGGCACCCCGTTCACCCTGACTTTCACCGCGAGCCAGGTGGCGAACATCAAGAGCAAGATCATGCGGAGCAAGGCGCTCATCGGGTACGGGAACACCTTCGAGGGGATCGCCAACAACATCGACTACGGCGGGTCCGGGGGGCTCGGCCCGGGGGTCATCACCCTGGTGAATAACATCCCCACGTACACCGTGTGGTCTGACGATGACCTTCCGTCACTGAAGACCCTGCATCTTCTGTGACTTCTGCCACCGTGCGTAGTGCATAGAGCACATCCCCCGGCCGAAGTAGGGCTTACCGCAGTCGTCCTCCGTGCAGCGGCGTTCGTCTTCGATGCGTGCCGCACGGACGGCGGCTGAGCGAATGCGGGCACATTCTATGCACCAGCGGGTCTTGAACGTCCCGTCCGGGTAACGCCGGATGCGGGTGTTTTCCTCGCTCCATTCATGCCCGTTGTCGCAGTGCGTGCGACTGGCTTCGTAATGCGTGCCGTGACGGACCTCATCGAACTTGTTCTCGCTGCTCGTTCCCCAGGTGAGCCGCCGCTTTCCCGCCGGGTCCGTCAGGGCGGGATTAGCGGCATCGCCGTCAAGGTGACGTGCCTCCTGCCCTCCAGGGCGGGGACTGTCGAATGCCTCAAGCACCAGGTGATGTGCGTATTTCGGGATGCGCTTGCCGTCGACGGTGAATATGTACTGGGGATAGCCGCCGCTATTGCTCGTGCTCGGGCTCATTATCTTTCCCGTGCGCAGGCTGCGGACATGACCGATGTCAGAAACTTCGTAGTAGGACTCGAATCCGACTACGGGCAACCAGGACTCCATGGGGTCAATCATACTCCAGGGATACTAACTTGTGTCGAATAAGCGAAAGACAAGGAAGAAGCACATGGCACGAGCATCACTGCCCAGCGGAGGCTGGGTGGAATACCGCGACAAGCTGAAGGCCAGTGACCGTTTCGCCGTCCAGGCGGTGGTGTCGGTGGAACTCGGCGACGGGAACAGGAACAGGGCCGCGTTCCTGGAAATGCAGAACGATATGCGCAATGCCCTGCTGGGCCGGGTGATCACCGACTGGTCCTACCCGGTGCCCATTCCAGCCAACGATTCCTTCCGGGCCGCCGACATGGTGATCGGGGACGCGATGGACCTGGAGGATTACGCGGCCCTGGAGAAGGAAGTCGAGCCCCTGATGGAGCTTATATCCGGGCGGAACCTGCCGGACCCAAAAAAGCCGGCTACCGCCTGACCCAGATTTTCATCTACCGGTTCAATGGGTTCCGCGCTGAATTCCAGCCGGATTACCCGGAGGGTTTCGGGACGCAGATGCTCGTCTACGACTATTTCGCCAAGGCCTATCACTGGACGCCTGCCCAGGTGGACGAGCTGAGCCTGGACCACGTGTTCTGGCTGCCCGTCCTGGACCAGGCGAGGAACGCGGCTATCGAGCAGCTCCAGGATAAGTGATCACTGCGCACGACGGCGGTTTTCCGCGGCGAGATCGTACTTTACGGGTGCCAATGGCATACCGCAGCCGCACTCACAGAGCTTGTCCATGAGGAGAGTAATCATGAGAATGAACGGAATTCTAGCGTGAGCAAATTGCTATGGCATTCGTGCGTTCCCTGGGCCCCCTCCGGCTACGGCATGCAGACCGCAAATTGGGTGCAGAAGCTCGCGGACATGGGGCACGAGGTAACGATCAGCACCTACTGGGGGCTGCAAGGCGCGCCGACGCTGTGGAATGGCATCACCATCCTGCCCGGGTACGGGCAGAATTACTGCTCCCCGTCGCTGTCGCAGCACGCCCAGATGGTCCAGCCGGACCTGATCATCACCCTCGGCGACATCTGGGTAATGGACCCGAACCTGATCCGCGAGCTGCCGATAGCCCACTGGCTCCCGGTGGACTGCCGGCCCCAGTCCCTCGCGGACCGCAGCGTCCTGCATGCCACCGGGGCGCAGCTGATGGCGATGAGCATGTGGGGCCGCGACCGGATGAGGGACGCCGGGTTCGACCCGGTGTACGTCCCGCACGGGATTGACACCGACTTGTTTTCCCCGCCAGGGGACCGCAAGGCACTTCGCGAGTCGCTGGGGGTCGACGGCAACTTCGTCATCGGCGCGAACATGGCGAATAATGACGCGATCCGCAAGGCTATCCCCGAGATCATGCTGGCGTTCGCCCGCTTCTGCGAGGACCACCCGGAAGCCATCCTGTCCCTGCACACCGGGGTCCACACCGAGGGCGGGCAGGACCTGGAGGCTGTCGCCGAGAACCTCGGCATCGTCGATAAGGTCCGCGTCGTCGACCAGTACCGGTACTCCTGCGGGCTGGTGTCTCCGCAGGATATCGCCGACTGGTACGGGGTATGCGACGTGCTGGTGGCCACCAGCTACGGCGAGGGCTTCGGCCTGCCGATCGTCGAGGCCCAGGCGTGCGGTACCCCGGTGATCACCACGGATGCCTCCTCGATGACGGAGCTGAACCCGCTCGGGTTCCACGTGGGCGGCGAGCCTTTCTGGAACGGGGTGCACAAGGGCTGGTGGACGAAGCCCTACATCGGGCAGATTCACGCCGCCCTTCAGCAGGCGCACGAGAGCCGTGATGCGGTCGACCGGGATAAGCTGCGCGACTTCGCCCTGGATTACGCCCTGGACCGGGTGGCCGAGAAGTACATGGGGCCCGCGGTCACCGAGCTTGCGGAGCGGGTGAAGAAGAAAGGGTGACCGATGACCCCGGAGGGGAACACTGCTTTCCTGGCGGGGCTGGCCGGGAATGTCGCGAGCGCCGCGGGTCCCGTTGCCACGGCAATGGCGGACACCTTCCAGCGCCGGGTGACGACGGTGGAGCTGAAGCAGCAGTTCCACCCGCCGCGCATGTTCTGGCGGCAGGCAGTGGGGCACCCGCCCGCGTATGCCTCCGGCGCCCTGGCGCGCAGCGTGAAAAGGGGCAGGACGATTTCGAAGGGAACGCAGGCGGAAGCCAGCGTCGGGGCTTACGCCCGGTACGCGGCTATCCAGGAGTTCGGCGGCGATACCTGGGGCAACAAGGGCATGATGCACTGGGTGAACACCGGCGGGTCCTGGTATTTCCGCCGGGTCCATGTCCCCGAGCACCCGTATTTCCGGCCGGCGCTGGAAGCTGTTATTTCTAACGGCTCCCTCCAGCGTTCGGCCGTTTCTGCTTTCATGGCCCGCATGAGCCCTTATGTCCGGTAAGTGAGGAGGTGACTGTCTGCCGGAGCTTCCGAGAGTCAGCCAGGAATTCGACGCAGATGTCGCCCCGTACCTTGCCGGCATCGAGGCGATGGTTGCCGCCAACCGGGATTTCATCGACAGCATCGACACGATGCTCGAAAAAGTCGCCGAGCTGGAAGCCGCGCTGGAGGCCCTGCCCCGCGACGTCACCATCCGGATCAGCTACGAGGAGATCGGCCGCCCCGATGTCCTGACCAACGAGACGGTCACCCGCACGGTCAGGGATATCAACATCGGCACGGCCGGAATGGCGCCGGAGAACCTCCCCCCGGTCACCCAGAATATCCGCGAGAACGTCACCGAGAGCTTCGGTGACCTCGGGGCGCAGATGTCCCACATCGACGCGCAGTCCGCCGCCCTGCGCGAGCTTGACAGCCAGCTCGCCGAGGGCGCGATCACCGCCCGGGAGTACGCCGCCGCCACCCGCGAGGTGGTCGCCGCGCAGTTCATGGAGGCGAACATGGCCGCCAGGACTGCCAATGCCGTGAAAGAGCAGGCCGCCCCGCTAGCGGAGGCGGCGGCCGAAGCGGACACCCTGGCGGCATCCTGGCGGCGGGTGGGGGGCTCCGGGCGTGACATGAGCGCCTCGATGATCCAGTTGATCTCCGAGGTGAACGCGACCAGCGGGGCGCAGCAGCGGATGTTCGCGGTGGACGCCGCGGGTGCCGCCGAGGTGCAGAAACTGTCCCGCGCCCAGCAAGAGAGCGCGATGACCGCCGGCGAGCTTGACGCCGCGATCAAGGCGAACACCCCCGACGTGGCGCAGTTCAGCACCGTCATGGCGGGCGCGGCGGCGGCGCTGGCGCGGGCGAACGCGGTCCTGCTCCCCTTCCGCGCGGCTGCCGACAACGCCGGCGGGGGGATGGCGGCCCTGGCGGCAGCCGCGGCGGCGGCGCGGATACCCCTCGGGCTGGCGGCATTCGGGATCACCGGGTGGGGCACGGCGATCCACCTGGTGATCATGGCCGTCGTGGAATTCCTGGCCGTGTTCCTGCCCGCCATGTACGCCGCCGTGGCCGGGGCGTACGCGATGGCCCAGGGCATGCAGCAGGTCACGCACATGGTCACCGGGCTTTACACCGCCAGCGAGACCCTCGGCCCGATGGTCGGCAAGACCGCCGGGGATATGCTCGGGCTCGGCCATTCCATGCAGGTCGCGCAGGACAGGGCGAACCCCGGGGTCTACGAGCTTTTCGGGGAAGCGCTGAAAGCTATCGGCACCCAGTCCCACGCCGGCGCTGACGGGCTGTCCAATTTCGCCCGCGTCGGGCTGGAAGTCACCCACATGCTCGATGCCTTCGGCGCGAAAGTGGTCGCCGACCTGCAGGGGCCGATGGGGGCGACCTTGCAGAAGCTCGTCGGGCAGGCGGTCCAGGACCTGCGGGAGTTCGGGCAGATCCTCGGCAACGTCGGGCACGCGCTCCTGATGTTCGCCGCCGCCATGCCCGGGGCCGCGGAACTGGCGCTGCACATAGCGACCGCGATCAGCGAGGTCATCAAGTGGATCTCCCAGCTGCCCGCGCCGCTGCTCTACGCCGTTTTCATCTTCGAGGAGATGTACCGCTGGAGCGGCATCCTCGTCGGGGGCTTCGGGCTGCTGGGACGGGCGATCGCCCTGCTCGGCACGCTGGGCATCCCGGTTTTCGCGAAGATCGGGGCGAACGTGGCGGCGATGGTCGCGAACGTCGTCAGCGGGCTCGCCGGGATGATCGCCAACCTGGGCGGGGTCGCCGCGAAGATGGCCTCCGGGATGGGCTTCACGAAGGCCGCCGACGGGATAGGGATGGCGGCCTCCGGGGTGGTGGGGAAGCTGGGGGCCGTCAGCAAGTTCCTGCTCGGGCCGTGGGGGGCGGCGCTCGCCGTCGGGGCCCTCGCGCTCGCCGGGCTGGGCTTCTGGCTGGGTCGGGAGAAGACGGCCACCCAGGAGTTCATCGACGGCATCAACAAGGCGGTCGGCGCCGCGTCGAACATGAGTGCGCTGAATGTCATCGCGCAGAAGAACGCGCAGGTCGTCCAGCAGCAGAACCAGCAGTGGGCCTCGTTTAACGCCCTGGTGAAGGCGGGCGCGGGTTACCTGGCGCTGAGCAGCGGGGCGATCTCCGGGTCGGCCCAGAACATCATGGAGCTGACCGCCGAGCAGAAGAAGCTTTTCGACACTTCCAAGAATGTCATCCAGGGCGCGACCGATATTTCCAAGGCTTACAAGGTGGACTTCGTGACCGCCCTGGGGCTCGCGGACATGGCCGGGATCAAGCTTTCCACCTCGATGGGGAAGAACGGCCAGCTGAACGCCCAGGCCGCCATCCAGGTCGCGAGCCTGGTCCTCGGCTACCAGAAGATGGACCAGACCGGGGGGATTCTCGCCAACACGATGGCCGCGGTGAACATCCAGGCCGGGTTGCAGACGACGAAGGTCCAGCAGACGAATCAGGCGTGGGACCAGTTCATCGCGATGGGCACCTCGCTGACCGGGACGTTCACCCAGCTGAACCTGGACCTGCAGCAGATGGGCAACCTGGCCCCGGCGGTCGGCGGGAAGATCCGGGCTTTCTCCGGGCAGGTCGGGTCGTCGGTGAAGGACATCGCCAAGGAACTCACCTCCTTCTCCGGGTCCTCGGCGCAGGTGTGGCAGTCCTACAACCAGTCGATCACCCAGGCGAACAGCTTCACCGATGCCCTGCGGGTCGCCGCCGCCGCCGGGGTGGTCACCCAGAAGCAGTACGGGCAGGGGATAGCCTCCGTCGTCCAGCAGCTGGAGCCTTACGCCTCCAAGTCCAAGGCGGCGCTGGCTGAGCTGATGATGATCAGCCAGGAGGCATCCGGGCCCGCGTACGACAGCACGAAAAGCCTCACCCAGAACTACCAGGCCCTGAAAGAGTGGACGGATAAGAACGCGGTGTCCTCCGGCAAGTTCGCCGGGCTGCTTACCGACCTGACCGCGAAGATCACCAACGTCTCCAAGGTGGCGGCGAATTTCGCGGGCACCCTGCAAAGCGACGTGCTCGACGCGATGGCGGCGGCCGGCGCGGACACCAAGAAGATCACCACGCTCACCCAGGCGTACACGGCGGCGCTGTTGCAAAACGGCACGCAGTCCCCGGCGACGAAGGCTGCGCAGGACGCGCTGACGAAGGCGCTGGAACAGTACAAGTTCAAGGCGTCCGACGTTAACCAGATCGAGCAGATCCTCAGCAACACCTACGGGAGGAACCAGGCGGCGTCGAACACCCTGGAAGGCCAGACCGTCAAGACCCGGGGCGCCTTCGAGAGGTTCTCCGCCCAGCTGGGGATCAACAAGTCCAAGGCCGACCAGCTGTGGAACGACTTCGCGGGCAAGGGCATCAACACCTTCAACATCCTGCGCAGCCACACCGACCTGTCCAAGAAAAAGTTTGAGGAACTGGCTGCCCAGCTCCATGTCTCCAAGCAGCACGCGGATGACTTGTGGAATGCCCTGCACCGGCTCCCCCCGAGGACGAATGTGGTCATCCACGAGACCGGGCTGGGCAAGTGGTCGGTGTCCGGGCCCACCTCGCGGACGGGCGCCGCCCACGGACCCCAGAACATCGGGGCGGCCCCCGGGGGGTTCCAGCACGGGATGAAAGTCCCCGGGGGGTACGGCGGCGGCGACATCTTCCACGCGCTGCTGGAGCCCGGGGAGGCGGTCGTCCCCAAGCACCTGGTGAAAGCCATCGAGCCTTTCCTCGCCGCCCACAAGGTGCCGGGTTTCGCCGCCGGGGGGGTCATCCCGAATTACTCCGGGGCCATCCCCGGGCTGGGCCCGTGGGGGGACCATAATATCAACGCGAACGCCAACCAGATGGCGGCGGTCATCGAATCCCGGATGAATGCCGCGATGCAAAAGGCCATAGCGGCAGCGCAGGCGGCTCTCGTCGGGAGCGGCAAGGGGGGAATGGGGGATTCGGGGGCACGCACCCATTCGGCGGCGGTCGCGCAGGCATACGCCAGGTCGCTGCTGCCCCTGTATCACTGGGGACCGGACCAGATGGCCCCGCTGATCAGGCTCTGGAACCAGGAGAGCGGCTGGAATGCCTGGGCCGTCAACCCGAGTTCTGGCGCCTATGGCATCCCCCAGAGCCTCGGTCACGGGCATCCGTACAATCTGGGCGACTACAAGAGCCAGATTATCTGGGGGCTGAATTACATCAAGCAGCGCCCGGGGTACGGGTCCCCGGCTGCCGCGTGGGCGCACGAGGTCGCGCACAACTGGTATGACAACGGCGGTTTCCTGCCCCCGGGGCTGAGCCTCGCCCTCAACACCACCGGGCGCCCGGAAAGGGTCAGCCCGCCCGGGGGGACGGGGGAAGGCGGGACCCTCGTCCTGTCCCCGGGAGCCCTGGTGGTCGAGCTTGACGGGCAGAAAATCTGGCAGAACATGCAGCAGAGGGTCCTGACCTACAACATGCGCAACCGGGGCCAGGTCACCGGCGGCTGGTCGAACACGAACAAGTGATCACTAGGGGAAAATAATGGCTTTCACTCAGACTACATTCACAACCGTGAATTGTGCGGGTGGTACATTTCTTAAAGCGTGGATCGATAGCTGAAAGGCGTGATTATCCATGTCCGCTAACTCCAGTGTTGTCAACGAGCTGAACAATGCCCTGCTGATGATCACTGGCAGTGGCACCAACGAGGTGAACGCTCACTTCATCAGCCTGCACACCGGGAACCCGGGGGCAACCGGCGCGAACGAGGTCGTGGGCGGCTCCTACGTCCGCGTATCGACCACCTGGGGCGCGATTGCCGCCGGCTCGGTCACCGGGAGTCAGGTGACGATTAACGTGCCCGCGGGCACCACGATCACCAGCTGGGGGCTGTGGACCCTCTCCTCGGGCGGTCTTTACGTTGACGGAGGCCAGCTTCCCACCAACGTCCTGTACTCCAGCGCCGGCACGTACCTGATCACGGTCACCCTCACCGCGAGCTGACGCCATGGCCATCAGCCTCGACGCCTCCACGCCGGCTGCCGCGACCACGGCGTCGCCCAGCACCTCGACCACGCTGGTAACAGGCTCGTTCTCCCCGCCCGCGTCCTCCATGGTCGTCGTCATGGCCTCGCTCGGCTACGGGCCCACCTCGTCCGACCCGAATATGACCGTGCAGGACTCGAACGGGAACAATTACACCCGGGGCCCGCACGTCTTCGACACCCTGTACGACTACGCGGTCCTGTTCACCTTCTACTACAGCAGCGCCCCCGGGTCGGTGACTCTCACCGCGACCAGGGGCAACAGCGCGCAGGCCCTGTGGTCGATTTTCCCGTACGTGCTCGACGGGGCATCGGCCACGGTGGGGGCGTCGAACACCGCCTCGTCCACCGGCACCCCGACCAGCTGGACGGGGAGCATCACCACCACGGTCACCGGCTCGTGGGTGCTGCTGGCTGCCACCGTCGCGAACACGCCCTCGATCTCGCCGAACGGCGCCACCACCACGATCACCGACGTCGCGAACGGCGACGTCGGCGAGGTCAACCTGCTGGGGAAGGCGACCGCCGCGACCGGGACCCCGGGCGCGACCACCCTGGGCTGGACGGGATCCCCGGGCAACCCGTACGCCTGGGCGGCGCTGGAAATCGTCCCGGCGACGACCACGGGCGCGGTCTCCGGGGGGATCGCCTTCTCCTCCTCGGTGCTCGGTGCCGCGGGCATCGGCGCGGTGTCCAGGGGCATCACCTTCTCCTCCTCCGCCAGCGGCGCCCCCGCCGGGCCGACGGGCATCGCCCAGGTGGTCACCGCCGGGGTGATCAACGACTACGGGCTGGACAACATCCCGTTCACGATGATCAACCCGAATAACCCCGCTTCGGCAACCCCGGGCAACGCCCTGGTCGCGTTCATCGGGTGGGACGTCGCCTTCTTCGGCTACCAGTCCACCGGGAAGGCCCCCGCCGTCAATGTGACGGACAGCGAGGGCAACCTGTGGCGGCAGGTGGGGATCACCGCCCAGCAGTCCGGAGCTCGCGCCGCCATCTGGATCGCGCTGAACGCCCGGCAGGTCAGCTGGATTTCCGTCGCGGTCACCGGGTGGGCGTACTCGACGAGTTACGTGATCGCGGAAGTGGACACCCCGACCGCGATGCAGATGGTTTCCGTCGACTTCGCGCAGACCGCGAACACGAATTCCGCGGTCAGCACGCTGACCGTCCCCCCGGGTACCGCCACCGTCACCGACCAGTGCTTCGCCGTCTTGTGCACCGGGACGAACACCACCGGCCCGAGTGCCCCCGCCGGGTGGACGAACATCGGCACGGCGGGGGGCGCCTCCGCTTACGACGCCACCGTCAACGCCTACTTCATCAACAGCCAGTCCGCGGGCACGGTCAGCTTCGGCCCCAGCTGGACGACCGCAGCGCCCGCCGCCGCGATCATCGTCGGCCTGAAAGCGACCGCGACCGCCCCCGCCCAGCCGAACCCGGCTTTCCCCCGGATAGTCGTGGAAGCGGCTTTCGGGGCCGACCCGGGCGACTGGACGCAATCGGTGGACTACACCTGGACGGTCGAGGGCCCGGTGTGGACCGATATCACCGCCCGGTGCATCGGCAAGGAGGGGTCCCCGGTCATCGACATCTCCCGGGGCCGGCAGTACGAGCTGACCCAGGAGGAAACCGGGGAGATGACCATCTCCCTGGACAACCATGACGGCGCGTTCACCTTCGGCAACACGGCGTCGCCCTACTACCCGAATATCGCGCCGGGGGTGCCCGTCCGGGTGACCGCGTGGTGGACGCAGACCGCGGGCAACCCCACCCAGTACCCGGTGGGCTTCGGGTACGTGGAACGCTGGCCGCAGGACTGGCCGGACTTGCCGCAGTACGGGTTCACCGAGATCACCGCCACCGACGCCTACGGCCCGCTGGCGTCCACCACCATGCCCAGCGCCGTCGAAGGCGATATCCGCAAGGACTACCCGTACGCCTACTTCCCCACCGACGAGCAGTACAGCTTCACCACCAACTCCCTGACGAATATCACGGTCGGCGGGTTCTTCCTGTTCGGCGGCACGAAAATCCCCATCGACGCTAACGGCCTGATGGCCATCAACAGGGCTTTCGGGAATAGCCGCAGCGGTGCGTACCGGGACGGCGGCGACGGCCTGCCCGCGACCACCGGGCAGGCGCTCAACCTGATGGGGGACTCGGGCAGCGCCTTCGGCACCGCCGACTACCCCGGGCAGATCCCCGCGATCGGCGGGCCGGCGATGTTCTACTCGGACCCGAATATCCCGGTGAACGGGGCGAACGCCGGGGTCTGCTACGAGTTCTGGTTCCTGACCGGGTGGCAGGCGTCCAACTTCGCGTGCACCCTGTTCACCGCGTACGCGGGCCCGAGTGCCTACTACAGCCCGAGCGACAAGTACGGCGCGGTGATCACCGTGTCGGTGAATACCGGGGCACTGGCGGGACTTTACGTCAACGGGACGAATATCGCGAACAGTAACACGGTCCCGTCGTTCAACGGGACGAACCCGAACCCCCAGCACCTGGTGATCAACGTGTCCCCGTCGGGGGTGAACATCTACCTGAACGGGGTGAGGACCACCGGGGGGACCCCGGCTATCCCCGCGTTCGGCCAGGTGAAAGCGGTGATCCTCGGCTCGGGGCGGTACAGCTACGACAACAGCACGATCGTCAGCTACCAGGGGTACAACTTCGTCGCCGGGCACCTGGCGATCTACAAGCAGGAACTCACCCCGACGATGGTGCAGAACCACTACGTCTCCGGGGCGAACGGGTTCATCGGGGTGACCGCCCCGGAAAGGTTCGCGCAGGTGCTCACCTGGGGCCTGCTCGGGCTGAAGCGCGGCGGGCAGATATGGATCAGCAATCACGGCACCAGCGAGAACACCGCCATGTCCGAGGCCTTCTCCTACGCGGGCAGCACCGGCGGGGATATCCTCACCCAGCTCACCCAGACGGAGGGCGGGCGCTGTTACACGACCGCCAACGGGTCGATCATTTACATCCCCCGCTGGGCCCTGTATAACGCCCCGGTGCACACCGTCCTCGGCGACAACGGCACGACGGAGATCCCTTTCAGCCAGGACACCGCGTTCAGCCTGGACAACACGTTCATCTACAACCAGATCGACGCCACCCAGAACCGGGGGCCGAACACCACGATCTACTACCAGCAGACGAACTTCGCCTCCCAGCTGAACTTCTTCAACCGCTCCGGGCTGTCCATCCAGTCGTACGCGATGAACCCGTATGACACTTACGGGGCGGTCAACTGGAATTCCGCGAAATTCAACAACCCGGTGCAGCGGGTCGCCCAGATCACCGTGTCCCCGGCGAAAACCCAGTCGGCGGTCACCACCTCCTTCGCCCAGCTGCTCCACCTGGACCTCCAGGACGTGATCACGGTGAACCGCCGGCCGCTGGGGGGGGCGGTCCTGTCGGTGACGGGCCCGGTCCAGCGGATCCAGCACGCGATCGGCCCCAACCAGTGGGATGTCACCTACCAGATCACCCCGCGGTTCCCGGACAGCTCCGTCCTCGTCGCCGATTCCGCTGCCAATAACACGCTCGGGAACTCGTACCTGGCGTGGTAAAGGACCTGACATGCCCGTAACCCCTTCCCTGTACCAGGGGAACATCCCGGTAACCGCGGGCCAGCTGAACCAGGACATGTTCTCCTATGACGGCTCCTATTTCGCCGCGCAGGGGACCTTCTTCCACTCGAACCGCCCGGTGGCGCACGAGGCATTCGTGTCCCATAACATCCTGCCGAAGTCCAGCCCCACCGGGACGTGGCTCACCTACGGCGGGGCGCTCGGCAACGGGATTTCCATCGTGGACACCTCGGCCCTTTTCGGGGTGGGCGCGGACACCCCGGGGACCCAGGCGACCTACCGCACCCTGGGGGTGACCGCCCCCGGGTCCTCGGGGCTCCCCGGGCGGCGCGGCGGCTGGACGCTGATGTTCCACACGATGACCCACGACACGTTCACCGGGACCCCGTGCGCGCTGGGCGCGGGCTGGGCGCAGTTCGCCGGGACGACCACGACGATCAAGCAGAACTGCGGGATCATCCAGGCGGGGAACACCGGCCACCACAGCTGCGCGTACGCGATCGACCTGTTCCCGGTGACGGGCGTCACCGGGCCGTTCTCCCCCAGCGCCCTGGTCGCGGACCCGAATTCGACCGCTTTCACCGTCGTGTCTAACACGGCGCCCAACTCGGTGGGGCAGACCCCGCGTTTCACCCAGATCTGGTGCGCCTGCGACCAGAACAACGGGCAGACGGTGGCGACGATCCCCTCCCCGGCGACCGTCTTCACCTCCAGCACCCCGATCACGCACACGCTGCTGAATAACACGGTCAACCAGACGCTGGCGCTGCTCAACTACCCCCCGGTGCTCAACGTCAGCTCCGCGATCTCCCAGACGATCCCCACCGGCGCGGTGACGAAAGCCCAGCTGGGGGCCGGGCAGCTGATCGACACCTACCACGGGTGGAGCACCGCCAACCACCAGTACACGGTGCCCCTGCCCGGGGTTTACTTCGTCCACGCCAACATCATCTTCGGGATCACCTCGACCTCCGGGCAGTACCAGGCGGGGATCACCGTCAACGGGGTCAACTACTTCGGGCCCAACTACCCCCCGGCGATGACCAACGGCAAGATGCAGACGGCGGTGGGGATCACCCGGATGCTCGACCTGAACGCGGGCGATACCGTCTCGGCGTTCGCCCTCAACACCCAGGCCGCGGGCGCCAGCTTGTCGAACGTGTACTACTCGCGGCTGATCATGGTCTGGTTCAACGCGATAAGCACGGCGTCGAACCTGGCCTGGACCCCCCCGGACGTCACCGGGTACCTGCTGCAGGCGGGCATGGCCCCGGGGACGGGCCCGGGGCAGCTGGTGCCCACGTTCAACGCCAAGTTCGCCAATGACCTGAACTTCCTGCTGAACAAGCCCTACTTGCTGTCCCGGCAGGCGACCGCGCAGACCTCGCTGGCGAACACCACCTGGCAGACGATCTTCATGGATACGGTCAGCGGGCCCGTCCACGCCTCGGTGGGGGACAACTACGGCGGCTGGGATGCCGCCAACCACCGCTACAAGGCCCCGGTTCCCGGGTGGTACATGGCTATCGGGGAGTTCTCGATGGTCCCCAACGCCTCCACCGCCGGGACTCTCGCAGCCGCGCTGAGCGTGCCCGTCTCCGGGGGGCTCACCGCCCCCTCGGGCAGCCAGGGGCCGCCTGACTGGTACCAGCAGCTGGTCCCGGTCACCACCGGGGGGCCTTCGGCGGCGACCGCGCTCGGATGCTACTACCTGAACGCCGGGGAGACGATCACCCCCCAGGTCCAGTGGCTGAACGCGTCGGGGACGTTCGCCACCTCGGTGAGCAACTTCAACAGCTCGTTCGCCGTGCTCTGGCTGTGCAACTAGGAGCGTGTGACCACTCCCATCCCGCCGGACCCCTACTCCGCGGCCACCGCTGTCGCCTCCACCGGCTCCGCCGCCTCCATCATCCCGGGGAGCGCCCTGGGGGCGTCGCAGATGACGCTGAACACCACGGTGCTCAACGTGTCCTCGATCGCCGACAGCGGCGTGTTCGTCTACGAGGGCATCCCCGCGACGGACAGCCTGAGCCTGTCGATCGCGGCGGCCCCGGGCACCGACCAGTTCGGGAACACCTACCCGGCGGGGGTGGTGATCAACTCCGGGCAGCTCAGCGGGGTCACCCAGACCGGGGTGTCGCTGGATTCCACGTCCACCCTGCTGGGCTCGCTGATCGCCAGCGGGCAGCTGACATCCCCGTCGATCAGCGGCGGCACCACCACCTCCGTCCTTCACGTGCTCAACAGCTCCGGCGGCGCGGTCCTGTCGTACACGAACGGGTCGTCGGTGGCCACCTACTCCACCGCCGGCACGTACTCCTGGACGTGCCCGACGAATATCACCCAGGCGAACGTGGTATGCATCGGCGGCGGCGCCGGCGGCGGCGGGGGCAGCGCGACCCAGGGCGGCGAGGGCGGTGGCGGCGGGGAGTACGCGGCGGAGCCCACGCTTGCCGTCGTCCCCGGGCAGGTGTACCAGGTGATCGTCGGCGGCGGCGGCTCCGGGGGGGCGACGAACACGCCCGGGTCCAGTGGCGGCGCCTCCCTGTTCACCGACGCCGGGGGCACCAACCTGGTGTACGCCAACCCGGGGCAGGCGGGGCTGAACTTCGCCGGCGGGACGGGGGGCGTCGGCTCCAGCGACACCACCGAGGAGCCCGGGGGCACCGGGGGTACCTCCAACGGCTTCCTCGGGGGCAACGGCGGCGGCTCGTCGGGGGGCAGCGCCGCCGGGGGCAACGCGGGCAGCGTGTCCAACAGCAGCACCGGGGCCGCAGGCGGGGGCGCCCCGACGGACGGCGGCGCGGGCGGGGCCGGGGGGAATAACGCCGCCAACGGCGTGAACGGGTCTGCTCCGGGGGGCGCCGGCGGCGGCGCGGGGGCCGGGGCCGGGCTGGGGTCCCAGACGAAGAAGTACTACCCCACCGGGTCGGTCAGCTACTTCGGGTCCCAGCATAACCCCCCCAACTACTTCCGCAGCGTGGAAAGCTCCGTCTACCAGGGGTCCAACGGGCAGGGCGCCACCGGCGACCAGTACGGGTTCCTGCTGTACAACTACCGCCAGATGCGCTCGGACCTGGCGGGCGCCACCATCAACAGCATCTACCTGCACCTGGACAACCTGGGCACCGGGCAGAGCAGCGGGATGACCGTGGCCATCGGGTACACGACGTTCACCGGGACTTTCGGCACGACGTTCATCCCGGGCGCGGGGACGCACGAGGCGCAGTCCACGTTCCACGTCGCCCAGAACAGCTCCACCACCTACAACCTCACCAGCTGGCTGCCCGCGCATCTCACCAGCGACTTCACCGCGATCGTCATCGGGCCGGCGGGGAGTTTCACCACCCCGGGCAACCTGGCCGCCTACGGGGTTTTCTACGGGTACAGCTCCAGCAACAACAGCAACACCCCGTACCTGACGGTGAATTACACCCCCGCGGGCAGCACCACGGAGCTTGCGGGCAACGGCGCGGACGGCAAGGTGACCGTCTCCTATAACGCGGGGAACACCCTGGTGGGGGCTTTCGCCCCGGGCGGCGGCACCGACGTCTACGGGAACGCCTACAACCCGGGGTCGACGACCGTCCAGCACACGTTCATCACCCAGGGCTCGCTGCCGGGGCCGTCATCGATCGGCGGGATCATCGCCGCGGATACTAACGCCACGCTGAATGTCGTCAACACCAGCGGGCTGACCGGGGCGATCAACAGCTCCCAGACGGACACGGGCACGAACACCCTGGGCAACTCGACGGTGGCGACGAGCATCACGAAAGGCTGGGTGATCAACGCGAATGACGCCCAGAACGGGACCGAGTACAAGATCGAGGTTCCCTATACGGGCACTTTCGAAAACGGCTCCATCCTTAACATCGGCTACATCCTGAACGGGACATTCCAGAACCTGGTCCCTATCCAGAATGTCGCGGTCGGGAACAATGTCGTCGGGCACGTGAATATTCATATCCTGTGCACGGGGACAGGCTCGGGGGGGAGTTTCAACGGCTGGGCGGAGGGGACGATGAATGACTCCTCGCAGAACCGCCTCGCCACCACCTCGTGGAACACCGACGGGATGACGCTGAGCAAGGCGATTAACACGACTATCGCGAACACGGTATCCGTCGCCGCGAGGTGGAGCACCAGCCCGGCCGGGCAGACCCTTACCGGGCAGAGCAGCCTGTTCACCAGGAGAGGACCTTAACGTGTGACCATTTTCACCGCCGGCGACGCCAATGTCGGTACTGTCGTCAACCGTACCACCCAGTTCCTGGTGAATATGCGCGACACTTTCACGGAGATCGTGGATATGTACAAGTGGGTGTCCGCGCAGACCGATGCCGACATGGAGGCTATCGGCTTCACCGCCGGCGACCTGCCGATGATCCGCTCGGCTCTCGCCGACGCGAATGCCCTGGCGCAGATTTACCTGACCGGGCTGCCCCCCGGGACGTACCCGCAGCCGGGCAGCGCGTACATCTACGCTACATCGATGCGGGCGATCATCGGCCCGAGGTAATGCTCCCCGGGTAAAGGAAAGGCACGGCGATGAGCCTCGCCCTGCTGGCAGCCGAGGCCGTCAGCCATTCCAGCTTTTTCGCCGAGGTGATCGCCGTCATCGCCGCGATCATCGGCTCCGCCGCCGGGGGCATCGCCACCTGGTACGGGGTGCGCCGCAAGACCAGCGGGCGGATCGGGACCTCCGACGCCGACATCTTGTGGCAGCAGTCCGCGCAGATGCGCGACTCCCTGCTCGCCCAGCTGACGAAAACCACCGAGCAGCGGGACAGGCTGATTGACAGCCAGGCGGGCAGCATCCTGCCGATGATCGCGGGAATGGTGACCACCCTGAAGGAACTGGAGATGGCTATTGTCGCTATCGGAGAAAGGCTCGGGCGCGATGAGGTTCTTCAGATTCAGGGCACGGCCACCAGCTCCCGGCCCGAGTCCGCTTCCCCTGCGGGTGAAGGCGAAAGACATGGAAATCGACCGGCTGGTCAGGCAGGCGGGTGAGCTTACCGAGGTGCTGCAGGAGACTGTCGCCAGGCTCGCCGAGACCCTGCGCAGGAACGGAGGAGGGGGAGATGACAGCACCGCCGCCGGGTGACGGCAGGGACGACGACGAGCGGGAGGCCCTGTCCACCGCGCAGGCCCTGGAAGACTCACTGGACAAGCTGACCGCCGCGATGACATCGATCATCAAGTGGAAGCAGCGCGTCTTCCAGGCGGCGGTAGCCACCGTGGTCATCGCGGCCCTCGCCATCGGGCTGAGCTGGTGGAGCAACCATGCCGCCGCCCAGCGGATTCACGCGGCGCAGCTGAACTCCTGCGAAACCATCGGGAATACCTTCCGGGTGAGCAGCGACCAGGTATGGCATAAGTTCGTCGCCATCGCCACCGCGGGCAAGCCGCAGACCGCGGGCCAGCAGGAGATCATCCGGAAGCTTTTCGCGTACGTGGACGGCGTTTTCCGCCCGGTTGACTGCCGGAAGCTCTACCCTTAGGAGGCATGTGGTTCACCTGCTCGCCATCATCTCGTTCGCCCTGGCCGTCATCTTCAACGCCTGGAACATCCACCACGGCGCGTGGTCGTGGACCCTGTTCACGGTCATAGGATTGCTCCTGTGGTGCATTTCAGGAAGGTGGGACAGGGCGGTGTAACCTGTCGCTACTGCCAGGTCGCGGTGATGCTCCTCGACGAGATCCCTGTTGATCCTCCCCCGGGCAGCGAAGCTGCGCTCCCCCCGGGGTTCGCCCACGGTATCCTGGTGCTGTCCGCATCCTGGCATCGCAGCTGCAGGCGTCCCTGCGGGTGTGATCATAGTATCCCCGAAGGCCTGTGTGATGGTTAACTACTGCTGGCGCTGCGGAAGCTGGTGCCCGGTTTTCACGGACACCAAGTGGTGCGCAACGTGCACGGAGAAATGGATCATGTGTCACCGCACTTCGGATTCACGCGCCACGGGCACCACCCGGTGCACCTGAGGACATCCGACTACCATAAAGCGGATTCCCCCTACCAGCGCTTCAACAAGCGGCTGGCTATAGCGGTCACCGCCCGGGTGGGCACGATCACCTGCGCGTACGCCTTCAGCCTGCTGGCGCTGCTCTCCTTCCCGGCGGTCATCACCCAGGCATTCCACTTGCATGTCTTCCCCTCGTGGCTGATCGCGACGGGGCTGATCGCGCTCGTCGCGTGGACCGCCCAGACGTACATCCAGCTGGTCCTCCTGTCGGTGATACTCGTCGGCCAGGATGTGACGGCACGGGCATCGGATGCCCGTGCGGCTAAGGCTTTCGAGGACACGGAGAGAATCCTCGCATTGCTGGAGGCGATGAAAAGTGCGCACCCTGAAGCAGATTGACGCGGATATCAGGCAGGTCCGCGCCCGCATCCAGGATTCGGTGCGGGGCACCGCCGGGTGGAAGACGGCCTGGGGATACATGGACAGGCTGCTGGACGAGCGCGCCACAGTGGTTAAGGCCCAGAAGGCCAAGAGTTGATGACAGGGACGGCCATTACCCTGTACCCTCCGAATTGTGACAATCTTCTTCCCGGATGTCTCCTCGCGGCAGGCGGGGATTTCCTTCCACGGGGCTCCCGTTGCCATGGTGAAAGCCACCCAGGGCACCGCGTACGTCAACCCCGATTACTCTCCCGCGAAAGCCAGGGCAGCCAGCGCGGGGGCATTTTTCTGCGCCTACCATTTCCTGGAGCACGGCAACGGCCCCGGGCAGGCACAGCATGCCTTCGCCGTGACAGGCAAGGGCATTCCCCTCATGGTGGACTTCGAGCCGTCTACCACAAAGCCTTCGGTGGCGGACGCGGAGGCTTTCACCGATGAGTACCGCAAGCTCGGCGGCACCGTCCACCTTCTGTACTTCCCGCACTGGTACTGGCAGGAGCTTGGCTCCCCGTCGCTGGCGGGTTTCGCCAGCCGCACGATGCACCTGGTGTCCAGCAACTACACCGCGTACTCCGACGCCGGCCCTGGCTGGACGGCTTACGGCGGGATGACCCCGGCGGTGTGGCAGTACACGTCCAGCGCCACCTTCAACGGGCACGCCCCGGTGGACATGAACGCCTACAAGGGTTCCATCGCCCAGTTCAGGGCGCTGGTCACCAATACGCCCCCCCCTGTCCCCGACACGTTCCCCGCGCCGAAGAACCTGCACGTCGGCGGGGTGGCTATCACCCTCAACTGGGACCCGGTGACTCTCGCGGGCAAGCCCGCGGCCGGCTACACGGTGCGCGTGATCCAGCTGAACGGCAAGACGGAGGCCAACCTGGTCACCCCGGTGAACTCGGCGCTTGTCAGCGGGCTCACCCGCGGGTGGACGTACAACATCCTGGTGTGGGCGAACGGGGGGCCGTCGGCGCCGCCGCATGCCACCCTCCAGGTGACCGCATGACCGCCACTCCCGACTGCCCGCATTGCCTGAGCACCCGGACCGAGGAGCACTGCAGCAACTCCCAGTGCGACTGGATCAGGTGCGTCAACTGCCGGATGATCACCAGGATCGTCGCCGTCTGAACGGAGCACGATGAAGCTCGGTAAATACGCCAAGGCGATCGCCGCCTTCCTCGGGCAGGCGCTCACCTTCGCCCAGATGTACTACGGGGGCAATCACTATGTTGCCGCCGCGGTCGCGATAGCAATGGCGGCAGGCGTTTACGCGGTACCCAACAAGACCGATCCGCCCGCTGCCAAGTAGACGCGCATGCGTATTTTGAATTTGGACATCGAGTCGGCTCCGGCGCTTGTCTACGTGTGGGACCTGAGAACCCGGTATGTCACCCCGGAGAAAATCGTCCGACCCCGCCATATGCTCTGCTTCGCAGGCAAGTGGGTGGGGGAGGACGACATTTTCTTTTTCAGCGAGTGGGACGACGGCACCGAGGCGATGCTCCGCCAGATCTGGGACTTGCTTGACCAGGCCGACGCGGTGTTGCACTATAACGGGAAGCGCTTCGACATCCCGCATATCAACACGGAGTTCGCGCAGGCAGGGCTGCCGCCGCCGTCCCCGTACGCCCAGATTGACCTGTACAAGGCTGTCCGCAGGCAGTTCAGTTTCATGTCCAGCTCGCTGAAATCGGTGTCGCAGGCGCTGGGCACCGCGCACAAGCTGGAGCACGAGGGCTTCTCCCTGTGGACGAAGGTCATGGACGGGGACACCCGGGCGCAGCGGAAGATGGAGGAGTACAACTGCGGGGACGTGTTCGCCAACGAGGACCTGTACCGGCGCATCCTCCCGTGGATTCCCGCCCACCCCAGCTACGCGGTCATCGACGGGGGGCGCGGCTCCGCCGCCCACGGGGGAGAGGACGGGGACCTGCGCTGTCCCCAGTGCGGGGGTACCTCCGTGGAGCGCTCAGGATGCGCTTACACCGCTTTGAGCGCGTACCCCAGGTACATATGCCCGGACTGCCAGACATGGCTGAGAGGGACGCACAGGCTCGCGGGAGCGGACCTGAGGGCAGTCTCGTGAGGACCTCGGGACGAGGGCGCCACGGGCAAGCTGGCAGCCACCTGACTCACCTGCAGTTCGCCTGGTGGATGATCACGCAGGACCGCACGGTGACAGCATACTTCGGCGTGATCTCCCTGTCGCTCGCGGCGATGATCGTGCTCTGGATGGCGCGCTAACTGCGGCAGCCGAAATGGCAGCCCGCGGTCCCCTTATGCTGCCAGCAGTGAGTGGCCCGTCGCCCTCCCGCCGGGCGGCATTCCTCGCATGTGCAGCTGCAGCTGCCCACCTGGTTGCAGGTGCTGACCGCCATCAGCTACCACCCCCCCCGCCGGTAGGTCACCGACCGGGTGAAGGTCACGTGCTTGCTGCTGCCGCAGCTCCAGCATGTGATCCTGCCGTTGACGATATCGTCTTTCCCCGTCACGTCGCACTTCTCGCATTTCCAGAAGGCGTAGCCCTCGCCCACGTTGCTGCTCACGGGATGACCGCCTCGGCGATCCCCGTCGCCGCGATGAGCAGCGTGCAGGTGTGGCAGGGCGCGTCCGTGATGTAGATGCGGGCCCCGGGCAGCCGGCTGTACCCGGCGTAGATGATCGCGTTAGCTTCCGCGTGGATGGCGGTGCACAGCCCCGGGCCCTTGTCGTAGGGCTCGTAAGGCTGGACGTACTCCGGGCACGGGTGGGGCAGCCCGCATGCGCATAGCTGCGGGAAGCAGAGCTTCGCCCTTTCGGGGTTATGCCTCGGGTAGTGCCTGCCCCTCGGGCAGGCGCCGTCCGTGCAATGCGGCCACCCCGCGGGAGCCCCGTTGCGCCCCGTGGAAATAATCCGGGTGTCGGGGCCGAAGATGGCCGCGCCGCACTGACGCCGGGTGCATTTCGCCAGCATCGCCGCAGCCTCCGCGACTTTCATCCCCGACTGATCGAGCAGGGTCGGGGATGAGTCGCTCAAGCGCCGGATGACGAGTGAACTCGGTTGCTGCGTCATTTCTCAGATGATAGCCGGAAAGCCAGCCCGTCAGCGGGACTTGCGCCGGCGGATCTTGCCGGCGATGCGGGCGGTGACCAGCCCGATGACGAAGCCGACGAGCGCGCCGACGAGCGCGACCGTCTCCAGGATGTCCTTCACGTAATGTCCGATGTGCACGTGTCTCACCTTCTTTCGTTTCACTGGTGCGCCGGCCTGACCCGATTCGAACGGGCATGATCTCCCGCTTAGGAGGCGGGTGCTTTATCCTGTTTAGCTACAGGCCGAAATGGTATTCCGTGAGAGGCGGAAGCGAGAGTCGAACTCGCGTGACGCGATTTGCAGTCGCGTGCCTGGGCCGCTCGGCCATACCGCCATGCGCACGCCCGGGGAGATTCGAACTCCCGGCCCCTGCCTCCGGAGGGCAGTGCTCTGTTCCGCTGAGCTACGGGCGCATGTGGTCAGGATACCTTCCTGACCACGTAGGCATTCCCGTCGAGGATGAGCGAGACCTCCTCGTCCCCGACGTTGCGGATGATCATCTCCGCCAGCGCGTTCGGGTCCCCCGGGCGCCAGTGGATCGCGGTAACCCGGTGCTTACGGGAGTCCTCGAAGGAGGCCACCGAGACGCTCACCCCCTCACGACGCTGCTTGCTGATGACCTCCGTGATCTCCGCCGGGGTCAGGTTGCGGAAAAGGTTTGCTTCTCCTGCTCCGCTGCTACCCACTTCAGGAACTCGTTCAGGTGATCCGGGCACAGGTCCATCTCCTTGTACTGGCGGTAGTGCTTTCCGTCCTCGGGGGGCTCCTCCCAGGTGACCTGGGCCCACCGCAAGGGCCCCCCGCAGTGCTCGCCCAGGGACAGCTCCCGCCTCCCGCAAGGATCGCAGGTGACCGTGGCGATCCGGGTGGTCGTCACACCGCCTCCAGGGGGGGTGACGCTGCGCTTCCCCGGTACAAGGGGTGCTTCTCCCTGCAGCAGGGGCACAGGATGCCCTTGCAGCAGGCGTGCTGGCAGAGCACGCACATGATCATGCCGTACATCACCACGTGACTCAGGTCCCGGGGAACATGCAATGTTTTCAACTTAGCCCTGCTAGCTTGTAAAGAACAAGCGATCCTGCGACCGCTACGTTTAGCGTGCTTCCGGAGCCGACCATCGGGATTTCAACTGTCATGTCGAGCATTTCCAGGGCCTCCGGAGGTATCCCTGTTTGCTCATGCCCGAGGACGATGATCGTTCTGCGCTCCCCCCGCACGGGCAGGTTCGGGAGGCGGATCGCTTCATCGGCAAGCTCGACGCCGATAATGTTAACATACTCATCGCCTGTCCGCTGACGCTCTCGCTCCAGCCATCTCATCGAGGTCGGCTTAGCCCAGTGGACAGGTGCCCGCTGGGAGATCGTGTAGCCCTTGCTGAGCGCTTGCGGAACCCAGGGGTAGTGCGGTACCGCGAGGCATGCTCCCGCAGCCTCGCAGGTTCTCAGGAGAGTCCCTATGTTCGCTCCGTGAAGAGGAAAGAGCATCGCGACAACGATACCCCCGGGCATCCACCCCCAGCATTTATGGTTACGGGTATCCACAAGACGACGCTCACGTTTTATCTCATTCCGGGTTTTCACATGGATTCGGGTTTTGCCTGACATGTTTCCATGATTTTCCTGTCCGGACTTTCCAGATGGCACTGTAATCCACCTCGTAGTAACACGAACCTTAGTGCCAGGAGAGGGACTCGAACCCCCGATGCCGAAGCCACGGTTTTACAGACCGCTGCGATAGCCACTATGCGACCCTGGCGAGGTTACCTGCTGGGCAGCCTCGTATATCGCTTGCTCATGCCGCCTCCTTTGGGCTGGGCATCCTCAGGTTGGCGTAGCACACCGCGCATATGTGCCCGCCTGTGACGGGCTTGCGCTTCCTGCAGATGAAGCACTTCCTGGGCATCTGTCTCCCTTTCGGGTGAAGGACGGGATTCGAACCCGCGACATCCGGCACCACAAGCCAGCGCTCTAACCTAACTGAGCTACCATCACCATGTGCATGATACCACTGCGTGGCCGCTGAAGGAGTTGAACCTTCGACCCTCCCGGTGTGAACGGGACGCTCGTTCCGCTGAGCTAAGCAGCCTTGCTGACAACCTTGCGGTGCTTCCTGCAGTACAGGACCGCGAGGTTACTCCACGCAACTCTTATCCTACGCCGGCACCCCGGGTATATGCACCGGGTTTTCACAGCACGTACCGGACGATGAAGTAGAGCACCCCGAGCACGATCACCCCGATGACCCCGAAGATCGCGACCACTTCCCAGCTGACGCCCGCCGCGTGCATGACCGTGCTGGTTACCGGGTGGCTACTGCCGGCGGTCACCGTCACCGTGGGCTGCGGGCGCGTGATGACGGCAGCCGGCTTCCTGCCGACCTGGACCAGGTACCACAGGAACCCGGTGAACGCGAGCGCCAGTCCTATCACCCAGCTGGTGTCCCTCGGCACCCCGGGGACCGCCTCGCCTGTCTTACGGGTAAGGATTGCGGTGATAACGATGGCGGTAAGCACGATGCCGCCAAGCCAGACCCCGTGCATATTCGCCGCGTGACTGCCCGTGACGGGCTCGTGCAGCCACCTGTGAACCGGCGTGATCACCCGGTCGTTCCGCAGGTAGAGCGTCACGTAGATGCCGGCTAGGGCGATGTACCACATGTCATATCAAGACCTTTGCTTATCAGCTTCATGGTAGCACCATAACCGGCATCTGCCGCACGGCTCCGTCGACCCGCAGGCGGGGCAGTCGAAGCGCTTGCCCCTGCCCAGTATCACCTTGCGGTCCACCTTGCGCTCGTGCTGCCTGCGCATCTCCTTCATCATCTTGCGCGTATCGCTCTCCCGCTTGCTGATGACAAGAGAGCAGACGGTGATGATCAGCAGGAGCAGGAACAAGGCGATGATGATATCAGTTTTCATAGCGCACCCTCGACAGGATTCGAACCTGCAGCCTCCGCGTCCGTAGCGCGATGCTCTAGTCCTTTGAGCTACGAGGGCTTGTCTTTCAGCCACTCCGGGACCGGGAATGCCTCCTGGCGCAGCTTGCGCCGCCAGGCGACCCGGCGTGGTGATGCGTGCTTCTTCCTGTCCTTCTCGTCAAGCGCGTCGAAGAAGCGCTTGACCGCTGCTTCGTCGTAGCCAACCTTGCGGTCGATCCTGCGTTCCCTGCGCACACGCTCCCCGTACATGGTACCGGGGACATCAGGTGGGTGAGCGCCTTTCAGTACCCCGGGCTAAAGCGTCATGACGCTTCGCGTCACAACTAGTGGAGATGAGGCGAATCGAACGCCTGTCCTGACCTGTTCCGACATGCGGTTTTACAGGTTAGTCGAACCCTTATCCATCCCCTTGAGCAAGCGTTCCGCTGTCTCCGCAGTGGTTTAACGCTCGTCGTAGACGCTGAGGGGTTTGAACCCCCGGCCTCCTCCGTGTCAGGGAGGCGCTCTCCCCGGCTGAGCTAAGCGTCCTAGTGGATACTGCTAAGGATAGCAGCTGTTACCGCCGCTATCACCGCGAGCATGACCAGCAGCCCGGGAAACCCGAACCGGAGGGTTGCGACGACCGTCGCCATGCCCAGGGCGATGCCGGCGATCGCGAAAGCTGCAATCATGATGTCGCTGCAGTCGAATGCAGGACATGATCAACGTGGTCGACATGGCCGGTGTCATGGGTGAGACTCTCCCCGGCCAGCTCCTCCCAGGTCACCCGGTCGTAGAACGGGCAGGGCACGTAGCCCATCTGCTCCCAGTAATCAGGCATCACTTCAGCATCCTTCTTCTCGTCATCTTCGTCGTCGAAGACGTACATACTTTCAGTGTACGCGGTCAAGACGGGACTTGAACCCGCGACCTCCACCTTGACAGGGTGGCGAGCACTCCAAGCTGCTCTACATGACCATGTAATGTGTACCGCCAGGTTTCGCCACGACGAAGCCGACGTATTGTCTTCTCGTTAACATTGTAAACTCTCCTCGCTCCCCCGATAGGATTCGAACCTATAACTCCCTGGTTAACAGCCAAGTGCTCTGCCTAGTTGAGCTACAGGGGAATGAAAGGGCAGTTTCCGGTCATGCCCAGGACCGCATTAGCGGGTCTCGTTGCGGAGGCAGGATTTGAACCTGCGAACCTCTGGGTTATGAGCCCAGCGCGCTACCGAACTGCGCCACTCCGCGTCGTGTGTTTAAAGCTTATGCCCTGCGGGTACCGATGTCAAGTCAGCTGGTCGGCGTCCTGGGGAGTCCGTCGTTGTGCCCGCTGGCATGCTTGTACATGGTGCGCATCTTCTTGCTGCCGCGCCCGTTCTCCTTCTCCCAGCGCCGCCGCAGCTTCGCCAGCCTGGCCGCTTCCTTCTGCTCAGGGTTCTTGGACACGGGGGTTCTCCCTGGTGGGTGACCGTAGCGAGGGGGGGGCTCGAACCCCCGAACCTCTCCGTTATGAGCGGAGCGCTCTTGCCAGCTGAGCTACCTCGCCTTGTCTTCGCCTGCCTTGATGCCCTTGCGGTGCAACGCCAGCGCTTTGCGTGCCTGTATGAGTCTCGCCGTCGCCGGGATGTGAGCAGGGTTGCCCCGCTCTATCTTCTTCAGGTCGTCCGCCAGGTCGTTGACCAAGTTGATCAGCGCTTGCTCGGTCGGGTATTTACTCATGTGCTCCGCCCGGGACTCGAACCCGGAAACTCCTGCTTGAAGGGCAGGCGGCTTTACACGCTTTGCCTACCGGAGCCTGACCGGGGGGATGGTAGTCCCCTCCCCCGGTGAGGGGAACGGTCCTGTGCACGTGACCGCTACGGAACGGATCGCCAGGGCTGAGAAGCTTGCTGCACGCCGTTCAGCGCAACCGTACCCCTGACCGGATTTGAACCGGCGGTTTCCACCTTGAGAGGGTGGCGAACACTCCTGACTGCTCTGCAGGGGCATGATAGTGCTACAGCGTTAAGTGTCTGGGCTGAGCACTTACAGTGATGATAGCACGCCGTAAGGGATTCGAACCCCTGACCGTCGCCATAGAAGGGCGCTGCTCTGTCCTGCTGAGCTAACGGCGCGGGAAGTCTAGCTTTCCGGCTTCCATTCAATCATGTTCCCGAGGTTCTCGTACAGGGCGAGGGCCTCCTCCTCGGTGAACTTCGTCCTGCCGTCATCGTTCAGCCCCAGCTGGACGGTGAGGTTCCCCTCAGGATCGCTTTGCACGAGGACGCCCTTGGCGCTGACGCCCTTCTCGCGGATGACGGCTGCTGTCATACCCTCTTCCTTACAGGACTGGCACACTACCTGACGACCCGGTAGTAGGCGGTGGGCGCCCAGGACCCGCCGTACCCGATCCACCCGATACGGGTGCCGGTGTGGTGCGCGCCGAATGTGGTGTGGTAAAGGACTGTCACGAACTCTACATGCCCGGACCCGTAGAAGGCAAGGTCCCCGCGCTGCGGGTAGTACGTGCGCCTCAGGTGCCCGCTGGCGAGCATCGAGTACGTGCTGTGCGGCAGCCACACCCCGGTGGCGCGCCCGTAGGCTTCCATCACGAGCCCGCTGCAGTCATAGGACGGCCCGGTGCCGCCCCACAGGTACCAGTGCCCGAGGGCATTGCGCTCGGCCCAGGACAGGGCCTGGTTGCCCAGGCTCCCCGACGGGCCCCAGCTGACCGCGGCGCTGGCCTGCTGGGCTCCGACGAAAGACCAGACCGCTGCAGCAACCAGGGTGAGGACAGTCACGACTACTGCAGTAACTCGTGAGCGCTGCCTGACATGCCGGCCCTTGCTGAAAAGCATTCCGCTGGTGGTGAATGTCATGCATCTGACGGTAAGCCCAGCTCAGCTGCCTGTCAGGAACTTCGGGGAATTCTCTCGACGGAACATCTTTCGTAGTGCCCGCGATCGCAGGCTGCAGTGCCGCAGTCATGCTCGTCTAGCGGACCGCACCGCCCGCAGCTGCAGGCGCACATCCACTCCATGCCCGTGTTGTCACCGTCATCCCCGACGGGCCACCGGCTTGTCATCTCGCATCGCCGCCTTGCATGCGGGGCAGGTCACCATCGTCGTGAAATGACTGGAGTATACCACATCCGCGACCCGCTTCCTGCAGGCGGTCATGGTCGCCCAGTACCTGGTGTAATGCGTGTGCCTGGTTTCTTTCACGTAGGCTCGCCAGGATTTGAACCTGGAACCCTCTGCTCATAAGACAGCTGCTCTGACCTGTTGAGCTACGAGCCCGCACGACGGAGCTGCTCATCCATGAGCGCCTCTTCCGCCGCGATGTCCTGCTCGGGGACGCCGGTGATCTTCGCCACCAGCCTCGCCAGCCGCAGGATCGCCTGCCACTGCCGCACGTTGTCCTGCCGCAGCGTGCTCACCAGCTGCTCAAGCGCGGCAATCCGCCCTTCGGGGGTGCGCTCTTCCGTGTTCACCTGACTGGACCTTTCATTTACGTAGGTGCGAGAGGAATTGAACCTCCGGCCTTCTCCTTATCAGGAAGATGCTCTAACCGACTGAGCTACGCACCCATGGTTCACCCTGCGCACCGGATCCAGTGGCAGTCCCTGGCATGCCGGCCGCAATGGTCGGCATGGGCGTCGTCCCTGTTCCGTCGTGCGTGCCGGCATGGCGGGCACGTGCACCCGCAGTACGTCCTGGTGCATGTCGCGTCAGGCATCGTCACTTCCGCTCACTGGTTCCCCTTCTTCTCAAGGTGATGCGCCAGGTCAGGGCTTTTCCTGCAGCGCCTTAGGGAACGCTGCCCGACCCACTCCCCGCTTACGCCCAGGAAAAGACGCTCCTGGCAGTACGCGCACGTCCAGTCGTCAGGCATAGTTCTCCTTCCTGATCGCATGGGCAGCGAAGCTGCGCTTCCAGCGGAAGACGGAAGTGTCGAACTTCCAGGCCCGGAGACCTGCGCCGGGGTTCAAAGCCGGCTGGCGAGCCGTCGCCGCATCTTCCCCGGGGTACCGAACGCGACCAGCGGCAGGGTCCTCCTGGCGCATCACCGTCTCCTCCCCTTACGCGCGGTCACGGTTTCGTCTTCGCTTCCCGGGTGGGCCAAGAACAGGATCAGGTACGGGACCGTGATAATGACGACGGTGAGGATCAAGAACCACATCACTGGAGCACCGGCTTCCTGGTCACGGAGGAGCGCAGCGGACTTGAACCGCTGCCCGCAGGCTGCATCGCTTTCGAGGCGAGCCCGGCACGCCTGTCCGGTTTACGCTCCGAGGAGAGTACGAGATTCGAACTCGTGAAGGTGTTACCCTTACTGCCTTTCCAAGGCAGCGCCATCGGCCTGACTAGGCGAACTCTCCGTAAAAGGGCTACTGCCCCTGCTCCTCCTGTTCCCCGGGAGGAGGAACCTGCTTCCTGTCTTTCCTGCGCTGGCGTTTCAGCTCCCGCTTGCGGCGTGCCCTCTCGGCGCGTTCCTCGCCTTTGAAGTGCTTGCGGGCCCTGGCGTTCTTATTCCCTGCCATCACGGTCCTCCCTCATCGCCCTCCGGTCCCTGCGCCCCCGGACACCGCGGTCATCGAAGACCCGCAGGCTCGCCTGGTAGCCTCCCCCGGCGGCGCAATGCGGGCACTGGTCGGAGCAGGCATCCCGGCCGGCCCGCTGCTTCGCGTGCACCCTGCGCCCGCCGTGCTCGTCCTGCGAGGTCTCGAAGCCGGCGTACCTGATGTGCCACGAGTTGTGCGCCTTCCGGCGCTGGTGGTCCGCTGAGGCGCGCCGCCGCCTCCCCGGGCGCGAGATCAGCCAGAAGAACGCCAGGAGGAGCGCGCCGACGATGATGAACTTAATCAATCTTCCACTTCCCGTCCGTCATCGTCATGACCAGCAGGTTGTCCGGGTGCATATCCCGCTTCACCTGCTCCTCCGGGGGCAGCGGGTTTCCCAGCAGCTGCCGGTTCACCCACGTCCGGAACTTCCCGGAGTTCACCAGGTTCCGGAAAGCCGTCATCTTATTCTGGTGCTGGCTGCGGAACATCCGGCATTCGGCGGAGGCCCCGGAGTCCGGGTGGGTGATCCGCACCGCGGTATTCGAGTGGTTCTGGTGCTGCCCGCCGGGACCCCCGGCGGTGAACGTCTTGATGACGAACTTCTCTTTCGGGACCGTGAACGCCAGTTCCCTTTTCCTGCTATTAGCGGGATTCCCCTTACCCATGAATCATCCCTCACCCGGTCAGTTAGCACGCGGTAGTGAATGGTGAACGGCTGCTTCAGTACCGTGTACTGATGTGCTGGGCTGCCCTGTGACCGTGACGCCGCCCGGGACGCCTCCAGAGGACTGCAACGGAGCAGCAAGGCCGTGCTCACCCTGACCCGGTTACCGACTCCCGCTACCCTCGCGTGCCCTTCTTCTTCTTGAAAGCTTTCCTCAGGGCTCTCGCGATGAGAGTGGCGTTCAGGACCGCGATCGCGACCTTGATCCTGCGCTCAAGCTTGTCTTCCGTGCCGAGGACTTTCTTCGCTGCCTTCATCAGATCAGCTCCGTGTTCCAGTTCGCCTGCTGGATGTCCGAGTCAAGCTCCCGGAAAACCCTGCCCAGGTTGTCAGCCTCGGCGCGCAGGTGCGATACCGGCAGGTCCGTCTTCTCGGGCAGCTCGGTCTTGCGTCGGCGTATCCCGTACGGGTCTTTCCCGGGGGACGCCTCGTTGCACACGTCGGTGAGCAGCATGCGCTCGGCGAGGATGAACTCGCGCATCGCCAGGGCCTCGGTCATCGTGACGGTGCCGCTGCTCCGGACCATGCGGGTTTCGGAGTTCGTCAGGTTGATCCTGCGCACCAGGTCCATCCTGCGGGTGAGCAGCTGGCGCGTGTCGCCGATGAGCGCGAGCGCGGACTCGGCGGGCTCCTCGCCTTCCAGGTACCGGGCGGAGGCCTTGGCGCGTTCCCGCAATTGGGCGATCTTCTTGTCGATGTCGGCGCGCTCGGCGAGCGCTTCCGCCAGTTTCATGTCATTTCCTCCGACGCCTCTTCGGGAAAGTTAACTCGCGCGAACTCCCCGAAATAATGACGAGCCACATTGTCGTAAGCGTGAGCAGCTTCGATGACATCAGGGTATCGTCCTATGAAGCGCTGTTTGCCATCTGCTCTTATCAGAACAAGCCACCTGTTCCTGCGCCCCTCCCAGCTGACACCTTTATATCCGCTGGTGTTACTGCGGGAACGTTGAGAGTTGTGCTGATTCTGTACATCAGTTGTCTCACGAAGGTTTTCTTTGCGATTGTCCAGCCCGTTGCCGTTTTTATGGTCAGTTTTCACATATCCGGTAATGAGGGTATGCATGTACTGAGTAGCGTGATCGACAGTCCGCATTGCGTAATAGGTATTGCGGATTTTTCCCGCATACCATTTGAATTGCGAAACCTGGTCGTAATCCTCGTCATCAACTAGTGCCTCGCGACCCTGAGTCAACTCGATAGATCGCACCATGCGGAGGACGGACTATTCGAAAGCCACGGTTTCCCGCGCATCCGCTAGCAACGGAGCCCAGCACGCCTGTCTGGTTCATCCTCCAGGTAATATCAGCATAGCACATTACATTACAAGTAACGCGCCATAGACCAGACTAGGCGAACTCTCCGTATGCTAGCCCCGCAGACGGGGGCTGCCGGACTCGGGGGGGGAGGCCTTCTCAGCCTTGGCTTTCGCCGTCCTGGCGCGCCGCCTGTTTTTCCCGGCGGTGACCAGGATGAGGATGAGCCCGAGCAGGACTCCCGCCCACCAGAGCTTCTGCAGGTACCAGGCGGGGTCCATGCGCAGCATGTGCAGGTAGTGCATCATCGTCTCCTAGTAAAGCTTCAGGTTCCCGGTCACCGGGTCGATCTTCTCGTCATAGTCGGGCCCGATCGCCAGCGCGGTGAGCGTGGGCACGCCCCCGAACTCGGTGAGCCCGGTGTCCTCGATGACCTCGCAGACAAGGCCCGCGGCCTTCGCCTTCGCTGCCAGTTCGAGCAGCTCGTCCTCGCTGTTCACGACACAGCATATCTTACGGAAGTTGCCGTCCGTCCACTGCCACTCCGCCTCGGTCAGGTGGCAGCTGGCGTACTTGCCCCGCTCCCCCGGGTTGACGTACCCGAGCATCGTCAGCCTGTTCGTCAGCCACGCGATGGAAGCGTGCGAGCCCTGGGCGATCTCCTTGCCCCGGCGCATCCCCAGGTCCTTGCGGATGACGATGACCTGCTTAACGTCCACCACCGCGTTCCCTTCCGTAGGCGAAGGGGGACTTGAACCCCCACGACCCTTCCGGGTCACTGACTCCTGAGGCCAGCGTGTCTGCCATTCCACCATCCGCCCACAGGTGATGCAGGCAGCTCATACACTATCCTCTCAGGGGGGGTGCGGGGAGCGTTTGACCGGGGGCGCATCTTCTCCCGGGACCTGCATCGCCTTGCTGCATACCCGGAGCCATCTTGCCCAGTAGGCTAAGATTCTCGCGGTTAGGGGATGGCAGCCTCATCCCTTGAGCGAGCGACGGGGATCGAACCCGCGTGGCCAGCTTGGGAAGCTGGCATTCTGCCACTGAATTACGCTCGCAACAACAAGCGGGGACCGGGGGCATCAAGGGTGAATCAGGGGGGCGCCTCCGGTCCCCAGCCCACCAGGAAACCGCCGAATTCCCAGGCTGGGGCTATCCGTTCCAGTCTGCCTTGACCTCTGCGGTTCCTGCAGGAGGACCGAGATGCCAGTGTCTAGCCAGTATCATCCCTATCTGGTCCTCCTGCGAGCGGCTGACGGGATTCGAACCCGCGACCTCTTGCTTGGCAAGCAAGTACTCAACCAGGCTGAGTTTCAACCGCGCGGTGTGAGGATATCCTCACGTCGCCTGATGTGAGAATATTACCACATCGAGCCAGGACGGGGGATCGAACCCCGGGCCTGCTGCTTACCATGCAGCCGCTCTCGCCACTGAGCTACCCCGGCTGGCACTTACCCTGCGTGGAGCACGAAACGGAAGAACCAGAAGAGCACGATGAACGCAAGTACCCAGCCGGCTGCCCGCGTGGAGAAGCTCCGCCGCGGGTGGTCCCTGTACTTCAGCGGGACCGCCGTCCGATGGCGGCTGCGGCTGTGCTTATCCCGCCAGCTGACGGGTACCGGCTCCCGCTTGCTGTGCTCTTCTTCCTGCCTGCCCACCTGTCAGTCCTTCCATTCGCTGGCCAGCACCCAGCGCCTCTTGCCCCCGGAGATCACCAGGATCTTAGCATGCCGCCTCGTCTGCTCCTGCGACTGCTTGAGGATATCGGCGTGCATCTTGCCCGGGATGACCATCCGGCCTTTCCTCTTCGGGACGGAGTTGCCTCCAGGGGACGACTTGTTGGTCCCGTTCACCCACCGCACGTTCTTGTTGGGCAGCTCCACCGCGCCCGGGAAGTGCGCCCCGGGGACAAGCTCGATGATCTCCATGACATTCTCCTGTTGCTGGGCGCCAGGGATTCGGACCCCGAACCTTCCGGACCAAAGCCGGACGCTCTGCCGGTTGAGCTACCGCCCACTAGCCGCCTTGCGCCTATCGCAGGCTTCCCTGTTCTTGCAGATCCGGTTGCCGAACATTGCGCCGCGCTTCAGCTGTGACTTAAACCGCAAGGTCTTGCAGTATTTGCATCTTCTCATTTCTGTTCCCTTCGAGCCAGCTAACGGGATCGAACCGATGACCTGCCGCTTACAAAGCGGGTGCTCTACCTAGCTGAGCTAAGCTGGCAAAGGCCCGGGGACGGGCAGTGGCACTCGCCCGGGTAAGACGATCAGCTGCCCGTATCCGGTTGACGACCCCGGACCAGTGCGCACGGGGGGATTTGAACCCCCACGAGTCTTGCGACTCACCAGCACCTCAAGCTGGCGCGTATGCCGTTCCGCCACGAGCGCATGCGTGGTGCCCGGTCCCGAAGTGCTTCCAGCCCCCCGAGCAGCACTCGGAAACCGGGCAGGGGTACTGCAGCTGGTCACAGTGCGGGCACCGGCGCGTGACTACCCCCCAGCCTTGAAGCATCTAACGCACAACTTCCCCCGCGTCGCGGAGTACATCCGGCACTTCCGGCATATCGCCATCATCTACGACCTTCCCGGAGATCGGCACCGAGGCTCTCAGTCCCTCGCTGAAAGACATCACCACCTCGCTGATCCTAACCCCGGAAACCAGGTCGCCGCAAGCGTCCTGCACCGTCTGCTCCAGCCCGAACTTCTCCCCCAGGTCGCGGGCGATCCCGAGGACCATCTGATTCCTGTCGTGTATGTTCACGAGCCTCCTGCCGGGATCGAACCGGCCGCCTTGGCTTTACGAGAGCCATGCTCTACGCCGAATGAGCTAAGGAGGCAGGGCTATGCGAGATGCTTCTTCCAGGCCGACTTCAGGTTCCTTTCCGCGCTCCTCAGCCTCCGGCCCGTGCCCATCCAGGAGAGCCCGCACGAACAGGAGCGTGTCACCGTGATTTTCCTGCCCGTCTTCCTGACCGTGTGCTCATCAGAGAGAGAGTGATGTGACATTGCCTTCTTCTTTCATATCTTCCTCCTGCAAGCGGGGTTCGCGGCAGCCGTGAGGTCACGGCTCCAGGATCATTGCCGCGACCCCGGCTCCCCCCCGAGGATTCGAACCTCGTACCTCCCGGTCCAGAGCCGAGCGTTCTGCCAAGATGAACTAGAGGGGATCATTTACTACCGTAGGCGACGAGGGATTCGAACCCTCACGTCTTCCGACACCGGGACTTGAAGCCGGCGCGTCTGCCATTCCGCCAGCCGCCCTAGCGGTCCTTCACTTCAGTCATGGAACGGTGGCAGGATGCGCACCTCGGCCGCCGCACGGCATACCTGCGCCCGGTCGTGGCACCCGGGAGAACCGCCAGGCACCCGTGCGGGCACTTCCACAGCTTGCTTTTGCCCTCGTCTTTCCCGGGGCCGTGTATCCGCATCATGTGCCTCATGTGCACTCACATTTCGTGCAGCCGTGCGTCTTGATGCACGGGCATCCTGAAGAGCAGTGGCATTTTGTCCTGCCCCAGCAGCATTTCTCAACCTTGTCCATTGTCGTCGTCCTGGTTTTAGCGATAATGCCCTGGGGAGTGATCACGTACTCCGGACGGGAGTCGAACCCGCATAACAACCGATTAAAAGTCGGACGCTTGCCATTAAGCTACCGGAGCCTGGCGTTTCGGCGAGTCCGGTTTCATATTGCCTCCTTTGCCTGCAAGGCCCGCAGCCCTTGCATCGGCAGCCCTTGCACTTGGTGAGATCGCACTGGCAGGCGAACCGCGTGTTAGGCTGGCCTTTGACGCGGTTGCTGTTGCAGCACTTGCGCCCCCATGCCATGTTACTCTTCCTTTCGGTGTGCTCGTGCGTGATCCGGGTGGGATTCGAACCCACGACCTGCCGATTAAGAGTCGGACGCTGCTAACCAGACTGAGCTACCGGATCTTACGGGTGCGCTTAAAGCGCTTAGGCTTTCGCATGTCTTTATTCTCCTTTACTGCGACATGGGTCTTTTCGTCCATGTCGGGGTATTTATACGACCGCAGGGTGCCGTTCTCGTTCTTCTTATGCGGACAGTCGATCGGACCATAGCCGCCCCACTCCAGCTTGCAGTTCGGGCAGCGCAGGATCATGCAGTACCCGAACCGGCAGGGCGTGCGCAGGGGCTCCTCGTATCCAGCTACATGGTGAGGCACGTGACCCTTCCAGCAGATCTTGCTGTCTTTCAGCTTCACGTCGCCGCCATGTGGATGATGACCAGCAAGACGATGATGATACCCCAGCACAGGTAGTCGGGCCACTCCGGCTGCGGCATCCTGAACTTCATCCGTATCCATTCTCTCACCACGTCGGGACGGGGAGACTCGAACTCCCGGCCTCCTGCCCCCCAGGCAGGCGTTCTAGCCACGCTGAACTACATCCCGCTGATACGGCGATCTTCTTTTCTCTTCGCGTGGCAGTCGCACCGGCATCCCCGGAGCGTGCACACATGACCGCGCCTGCACATCAGGAACCTGCAGGGCCATGAGATTATCATGTGCCCCCTTCTGCCGCCCGGGAAGCGGGGTGACCTTCCGTGTGCACCTACACTGCTCCTCTGACCTTGTGCGGATTGTCTACAAGCTCCCCGTCGTAGCGGAAGTACTCCCGCAGCTCATGGTATTCGGCTTCGAGGAGCAGCTGCCCCACCCAGTCGAGGAAGTCATCCTGGCTCGCGGTCCGCAGGTACCCGGGAACGGGCCTGCGCGTCTCGAATGCCAGCATCCGGGACGGGTCCCGGGAGTCGGGCACCAGCCCGCTGATGATGAGCACATCATAGAACTGGTCCTTCGCGTAGGCGAACGCCCACCCGGGCTTGTAGCTGAGCTTCCCGGTGATCTTTTCGGTATCTGTCACGAGCGGACGACGGGAATTGAACCCGCGTCATCAGGATGGAAGCCTGAGGTTCTGCCGTTGAACTACATCCGCCAGAGGCGCAGCCTGCGGCTGCCCCGGGGGAGCGAAGCTCCGCTATAGGCGGGAGGGTGCCCAGGGGTAACTGTGTGCGCTCCCCGGGCACCCTCCCTGTTGGGGGGAGGTCTCCAGACGACGGTGGCATACTGGACCTCACCCCCGGGCGGTACCTTGCCGACGGTACCGCGTGCCCCCTGGCCGCAATGGGGAAGGCGAGGCCAGGAGGGTTGAGCCATGCCGGTGGACCATTGTGACGGCGGGGTGACTCGGATGCCCTCGCGGGCGATCCTGTTCCGCAGACAGGCGAAGTAACCCCTTGTGTCTTCGCAGCCGGCATGGAGATGGTGGCACGGTAGTGAACCAGGCGAGGAGCGGTTTCTGCCCCCCGCGGGGGGAGCTGCCCCGGGTGTAACCCCGGAGGCATCGTTAGCGTTCTGCCATTGAACTACGCCCCGCCTCGCGACGCTCGGGGCCCTTCCCCGGAAGTTTCCTTCCAGGCGGAACCCTGGCATTTCCGCAAGGTTTCTGCTAAGGCGACGGGACTCGAACCCGCAACCACTCACTTATCCGGTGAAAGAAGTAACCGCCATTCTCTGCGCAGCTACCGTGCCGCGTGGTCACCGAGGTGGTCGAACCCTCAACCTGTCGCTTTTCAGGCGACCGCTCTACCATTTGAGCTAGGCGACCATGTGCCCGTTTTTGTATTGAGAGAACCCAGGTTATTTACGGGCGTCCTGGGCTGCTCGCATGCGAATGCTCCCGTCGGGACAGGAGGAGTCGAACCTCCGTCACCTGCTCCCAGGGCAGGTGTTATACCGCTTCACTATATCCCGGGGTGGTGGTGAGGCTGGCGCTCCCCCGCACGGGGAGGGTCCCCTTGTGAGTTTCCTTTCGCCAGCCTTCGTCTGGATGGAGCGCTTCGAACGCCCGGCCTTCCGCGTGCCTAAACGCGGTGCTCTGCCTGCTGAGCTACATCCCGTTTGCTTTGCGTGCCCTGTAGTCACGCTTGTAATTTCTCATCCACTTCCTGCACTTATCGCAGCGGCAACGCTTGTTGTGGTACATGCCCGGAGTGCCATGTAGAGTGTCAGGCATGTCATCACGAGTTTTAACGCGATGACACTCTTGGCAGAGAAGCCAACACTTCGCTAGTTCGACTTCTATGCGCGCCCATGACCATGACCATAGCTGTCCTCCGGGACTTTCGTATCCCATCCACCTGGCGGGGATAATATGGTCAACCTCAAGATCCTCGACGCTATCGCACCAGGCGCACTTACCGCCGAGAATCGCGATAGCTCTCTTGCGTCTATCGGCAAGCCATGCCTGCTGGTATACACGCATATACTCGCGACGATCTCTCAAGTCGGGCTCCCGGGAGTTGAACCCGGCTTCTCCTCGTCCCGAACGAGGCGGATTTCCGCCTTCCTCGAACCCGCGGCGTTCTACCAAGCTGAACTACACCCAGACGTTACGGCGTTCTACCAAGCTGAACTACACCCAGACGTTACCTGCTCGGATTGATGTGACCCGTGAACACCAGGACGATGAACGCCAGCGCCAGCGCTGCCGCCACGGTGTAGAAGATGAGATCCGACCGCTTCATTTCAGCCCCTTAGGCTTGATCGTCGCCGCGGCGATGATCCCGGTGACCACCAGGACCCATCCGACGACCTGCAGCGAGTCGACATGCCACCCGGTGAGGGGCACGTGCCTCACGCCTATGTCATAGGCTGCGCATGCTCCCCCGCCGGCGAGGCAGGCGATAGCGATGAACCGTGCCATTTCCGCATCCTTTTCACTCGCTGACCCACACCCAGCCCCCGCCCTGGCAGAGGCTGCAGTCTTCCACCCTGCGCCGCTTCCCGTTCTCGCATGTCGGGCAGGTGTCTTTCCTGGCTTCCCCGTGCGGCTTTATCAGGGCCGACCGGGTTTTCGGGTTAGCCTTACCTTTCATGTGGAGCGTACGGGACTCGAACCCGTGACCCCCTGCATGCCATGCAGGTGCTCTACCAGCTGAGCTAAAGCCCCATGTGGTCGGTGGGAGGGGTTTGGCTACCCTCAAGTTCGCGGCACAGAGTTGCCTATAACAATACGCGAACACCCGTACACCGGTTGCTACCCTTGGCTAGCCGGGAGCGTGCTCACTCCCTCGGCTCATGCGATTGCACTCTGCCTTGCTCTAGCCGTGCACTGCCGTTACCCCCAGCCTGCGCGTAGGGTTATTCCGGCACCACCTAGGCTGAGCCGCGGGCCCAGCCTTTGCCCCCGCGCCAGATTCGACACTGGCATCCTCTCCCCCGTTGGGGAGGCATCTTCTTTAGACGACCGGGGTTGAGCCTCGGGACAGACTCGATACTGCCAATCTCTCCCCTTGCGAGGGAGCGTGTTCCGTTCCACCACCGAGGCAGGAGGGGAGCTTTCGCTCCCCCAGGGAAGCGGAGCTTTGCTCCCCCAGACAGCTGGTCTGCGCCAATCTGGCGGACCCAGCACATGCAGTAAGAACAAGCTATCAGCTTCGTTTCTATCTGTCAAACCGTGGAGATACGGGGACTCGAACCCCGGGCCTTCTCGATGCGACCGAGACGCGCTACCAGCTGCGCTATATCCCCTGGCGTTTACAAGTGGAGACTGCGGGATTTGAACCCGCGACCGTCTGCATGCAAAGCAGGAGCTACTACCTGGCTGAGCTAAGTCCCCACGAGCCGGATGGAAGCCTCGGACACCAATGCACAGCGTTCAACTACCGCTCATGCACAGTGCATTCCCTAGTCGCCAGCCATCCGGCCTGTAGCTTATGCAGTTCTCAACATGACCCCGGTGTTACCAGGATCGCAGTCACATTCCCCGGTTGCCCGGTGGTGATCCGCAGGGATGTCAGGAGTCGAACCTGATCAGAGAAGTTTTGGAGGCTTCCGGCCTGCCGTTGGCTTCATCCCCGTGTACCTATGTATTTGTATCAACTGCAAGGGCCCCTCCGCAACCGGTTTCGCCGGCTTTTTCTCGGAGGAGCCCCTGGGTGTCCGTTGTCTCTCGGCTTACCCAGGCGGTCCCTCAGGCTTGCTGAAGGCGTGCCCGAACCATGCCCCCCGCGGGCTCTGCCCGGGGTGGTGGCGCTGGATGGTGCACGTGGAGGTCATGCCACCTACGGTACACCATCCAGCGGGAGGCGTCAACCGCGCTTGTGCCTGGCGAACGCGACGGCGACGACGATGATGACCAGGATGATGACCCCGAGCAGGATACCCCCGCCCGTCCAGCCTGCGGCTGCGTAACGCGCGCAGTCCTGGCTGATTCCGGCCCCGCAGCCTGCGATGACATGTCCCATTACTGTTCTTCCTTCCTGCTGCTGATCTTTGCGTATCCCGCCGGGCGCTGGGAGATTTTCGCCACGGCGGCAGTGAGCGCGATGATCACCGCCAGCGCGATGATGAAGCTGAACCTGCCGAACAGGTGATGAAGCAGGTGCCAGTGCCCTGCGTCGTAGTCGATGATAACGCCGCCGCCGATGAGCACGCCGAACGCAGGGAGGACCCCGCTGCGTTTCGTGCGTACCTCCAGCGTCGTGCCCTTCCTGCTCATCATCCCGGAATCCCCAGCTTCCCGCCGCTGACATGGTACAGCGGGACGAGGAGCTTGTGCGGGTACGCGGCGGCGAGCAGGATGCCCGCGCCGAGGATGAACACCAGCTGGATGACCATCGACAGGAGCGTGTTCTCGATCCTCTTGCCCAGGACGGTGCCCAGCGCGACGAGGACGAGCGCGACAAGGATCATGACCTCGCCGAATGACACAAACGACGAGGTACTTGCTGCTGCTGCAGCGGTAGCGTACATCTTCACTTCCCTTCTACGGGGCGGCGAACCCGGTGGGTATCCTGTCGCCCGGGGGGGAGCCCGCCGTCCCGAACGAGGATACCCGGACCGGGTACCCGGATGCGTAGGCTTCAATCATCTTATGCCGGGAGATTACCAGGCCGACATGGCCCGGCGGGGGGTCGATGGGCGACCCGGCGAAAAACACCAGGTCGCCGGGCCTGGGGACGGTCACGTGATGCATGTGCTTCCACTGGTCCTCCGAGGTCCGGGGGATCGCCCTGCCGGCGTGGGCATAGGCTTTCATGATCAGCCCGCTGCAGTCGAATCCTGTCCCGCAAGAGGTCCCCCCGTACAGGTAGGGGCATCCCTCCTGCTGCCTCGCCCAGGCGATCGCCTTCGCCCTGACCGAGTGAGAGGCCGGGTGGAAGGAGTGCGGCACGACGGGCAGGTGGTTCCTGCCCGCCATGAGGATGGCGATGATGAGCACGACGAGCGCGCCCGTCCCGCCCTCCTTCCTCTTCCTGCTCATGCGCCCGCGGCCGACAGGATCGCGTCAGCGTAGCCCATGCCCGCTGCGATATTCCCGGGACCCGCGTTATAGGCGGCGAGCGCACGGCGCACGCTGCCCTCGGAGCGGATCAGCTCCCTCATGTAGATCACGTAGCAGCTCATGGAGTCCCCCGCGTTCCACGGGGACCCGGCGCAGTGGTGGCTATCCCAGGTACCCTGCAGGAATTGCGCCACCCCTTTCGCCTTCGCCGGGGAGTAGGAGCCGGGGTCCCCCCCGGATTCCATGTTGATCTGAGCGCGGACTATCCTGCAGGAGATGCCAAGGCTCGCCGCTGCCCCGTTGATCTGGCTCGCGGGAACTGACCCGACCCCGGAGCACGGACCTGAGGCATCAGGCGGGCCGTGATGACGGTGGATGACTTTCGTGACCCCGCCGCCGGCTCCCGCAGCCAGCAGGACAACCCCGACGACGACGATGATGGCGAAGCTGCCTGGCTCGTCCCTGCTCTTCCTGCTGCCGCGCTTCTTCTTGCTGCCGCCGCCGCCGAGAAGGGACAGGCCCGCGAGGATGGCGATCAGCCACCAGGCCTGCCTCGGGAGGGACGACAGGGCGTGGATGACGCTCATGCCGCCCGTTCCCATGTCTCATGTTACCTGAGCTGATACTACCAGGCCCCCCGGAGCCTCACGCTCCGGGGGGCCGTACTCCTGGCCGTATCGTACGTTACGCGCCGTTCAGGCCCCACAGCTGCCCGGTGTGAATGACCCCGGTGCCGCCGGCGAACTTCACCTGCACGCGATCGCCCTTCACCCCGATCGACCCGTTGTTAGCGGGGTCGGTGAGCAGGTGACCGTTGATCACCTCGGTGAAGGTGACGAACTGGCCGTCACCATTCGCGTCCGTCTTCTTGAAGGTCTGGTACGGGTTCCACTCACCGCTCGTGTTGTCGCAGTACCGGAGCTGCACGCTGGCGAACCCATTCGGGTTCACGCTGGACAGGCACAGGCCCGAGGCCACCCCGAAGGGGGCGTATTGGATGCGCACCGCGTTGGTGACCAGGGCGTTCGCCAGGGTCCGGCTCCACGTCCCGAAAGTGCCGGCGACGTCGTATTTGGAGTGCTGGGTCGTGTCGACGGGCTGCACCCGGAAGTCCTCGGCCCTGTCCGTGGCGCTGCGGGTGTACATGATGAGCGCATTCCCGGAGAACGCGGCGGCACCCTGGACATCCAGGTCGGGGAGGCCGGGGACTTCCGCGTTCCAGCTGCCGCAGGCGGTGCCCGCCACGGCGGTGCAGGCGGGGGTCGCCGCGCTCGCGGGGGTTGCCGCCACGGCAAATGCGAGTCCGCCAGCTCCCAGGACGGCGACAGACAGCGCCGCGACCCTTGCCTTCAGGTTCTTCGTCAGCATCAGTGACGTTCTCCTTTTCGCGCCCGGGGAACTTCCCCGGACACTGCTGAACCTAGCCACCTCAGGAGATGGCGTCAAGCGGTTCCGGGAATTACTTCCCGAGGGACGCGGCCCACAGGGCCGCGGAGGTGACGGCGATGATGAGCAGGACGATGAAGCCCGCCAGGTTGCCGGTGCCTGTGCCGCCGGCAAGTACCGCGGCTGCGCCCAGGCCGCTGGCCAGGGTGACCAGGAAGGCGAGCAGGGGCCGGGGAGACTCCTGTCCCGCTGGTGGCGGCGGCGGCAGTTCTTTCGCTATCCCCGGGAGGTCCTGGATGAGGAAGTCCATCTCCTCCCTCGTGCGCGCGAGCATGAGCGCGGCTATCCTGGCGTCGCGCTCGTCAGGGTCAATGAACCCGCCGGCGAACATCTCGCGGACATGGCTGAGGTAGATGTCCTTGGTCTCGTCCCCGACCCGCTGGTGCAAGGTGAAGTGAACCCCGGGAGGGAGGGCGACCGCCTCCTCCCTGGTCACCTGCCGGTGATAGTGCGCCTGCGCCATGAAGTCCCGGACCGCGACAGCGGCGGCGCGGTCGTACGGGGCCCTGGCGACGGCGCGCTGGAGGTCCGCGAAAGTCCGTATGGGGAGCGCAGCTCCGCTGCCCTCCGGGCATTCCGGGATAAGCGCCATTACACCGCCACCCGCCTGCTGTCGAGCGCCCGCTGCCGCTCTTCCTCCCCGTCTACCAGCGCCAGGATGCGCTTCTCCGGGACCGGGCACAGGCCCCAGGCGTCCATGCCCACGTGGACCTGCCTGTTCCCGGACATCCGGTTTTTCAGGTGGGTGTGCCCGTGCAGCAGCCACATCCCGTAGTCCCGCAGCCGGTACTGCAGGTAGCGGTCCCGCTCGGTGTGATCCCCGGTGTACGGGTAGTGGGACATCAGGAACTCGCGACCCGCCACCTTCCTGCGGGCCACGTCCATGATGGCGGCGAACCTGCCCTCCCCGGTCCAGCCGGCGCGGTGCTTCCACCCGTCGGCGTGGACCCCGGACATGATGTCGTGGTTGCCGCAGATGAGGATCTTATCCCCGTTCATCTGCGCGAGCAGCTCGTCTGCGCCCTTCCAGTTCATGGCGAAGTCCCCGAGGATGTAGGCGCGGTCCCCCGGCTTGACCAGCTTATTCCAGTTGCCCAGGATGACCTGATCGTGCGCTCCCGGGTCCCCGGGGGCGCACAGGTTGCACGGGTTGAAGTGGTCCGGCTCCCCGCATGCGTCCAGGGGCCTGGTGAACCCCCGCTTCTTCGCCACCAGCTTGTGGTTGAAATGCGTATCGGAAGTGTACCAGATGGTGCTCACATCAAAATCGTACCTTCTTGTCCACGGCCCGGCGAATATCCTCGTCCAGGTGCCGCACGTGCTCGATGAGCCGCCGTCCCGGGACGCTCAGCGGGCGCGGGCCCTCCGCGTACTCGGAGCACCGGCAGTCCCTGCACCGGTACCCGTCGTGGGGCTTGTGGTTGCAGTTCCTGCACCGGGGCTCCCTGCGCAGCGCGTCGAGCACCTCGGCGGGGGACCGGCACGGGGTGTAAGAGTACCAGGTGACCTCCAGCTCGAACTCCCGGCTGCCGTCCGCCGTCTCCCAGTCGGCTGGATGGCAGAACTCGCAGGCCTCCAGGTTCTCCCAGTCCTCCGCCCGGTCCCGGAAATCCCCGGCCGCGACCGCGATGCCCTTATTGCACGCGCTGTTGCGGGCGTGGTAGACGAGCGTGTGCCCGATCGTGTACAGCAGCCACATCTGCTTCCCGTAGGTGTTTTCGTCGTCCGGGTCGGTGGCGAGGATCTTATACAGCCTCAGTTCCGCCCACCGGGGGCGGTCGCCGCGGTCATTATCAATCGCGTAGATAAGGCGGCCCCGGAAATCCAGGGTCTGCTCCCCGGCCGGCAATTCATAATGCTTCATCCCCGGGGGGATGGGCAATGCTGTTTCAGTCAAGGGAATTCTCCTTCTTCTCCTGAAACAGGATACCCGGGATCACCCGCCTGCACAGGGAGAAGGGTGCTGTCCGTGACTTTTTCCGTCATCGTTTTCGACTCTTGCGACTGCGGCTCCCGGAAGTTAACCTTGGCTACGATGTGCTCCGTACCCCCCGGACAGATGAGGCAAACATGGAAGCTCCTGTCGGAGAGCCCGCCCTGAGGCACGCTGCAGTACTGATCACCCACTGGACGCGCCGGGACATCGAGGCCGTGGTCACGCTCCTCGCCGGGCTGAGCACGGACGATGCCCAGGACATGATCATCGCCCTGCTGGTGCTGAAGGACAAGACCGGCGACGAGATCAGCCGCCTCGTCCTGTCGGTGCCCGCGTAGGTCCTTTCCCCGGCCCATTCCGAGCGCGTTTCGCGGCCCCCCCGGAGAATGAGGGTTTATACAATTAACCGTATGATGTGGCAAGACCTGGCCGCGTGCCACGGCATGAGCACCGACCTGTTTTTCCCCCGCGAGAACCTGGGGGGGCCGCGCGAGGGAAAAGGCGTCACCGGCGAGAAAGACCGGGCAGGCGCCGCCAGGGATGTTTGCAGGGGATGCCCGGTGCGGCTGGAATGCCTGGAGTTCGCCATCGCCTACGACTGCACGGGCATCTGGGGGGGCATGGACGTCCGGGAAAGGAGACGGTATGCCCGTGATCACGGATGACGCAGGCGTGGACTTCCCGGTCCTGTTCCCGCTGTGCGAGGTGCGCGTCGTGCACGAGAACTGGGTGAGCTTCTGCCTGAACGAGCGAAGCGGGGACGACAAGCGGTCCGTCATATGCGCGTGGCACCGGGAGATGCGCCGGAAGAGGATCGGCCGCTGGAAGGGGCGGGAGGTGACGGTCGCGTGATCCGCGAGCCTGCCGACGCGGACCCCTCCCCGTTCGGCTGCTGGAACTGCGGTAAGCTCATGGCTGCGATCTTCGGGAGCAGGACGCGCATCTGCCAGGACTGCGGGGTGCTGGAACTGAGGCACCGGGACTCCTACACCCCGCGTACGCGGGTAGAGAAAGCCCTGGTCACGGGCGACTGGGTGATTCCCTACCTGGATCACGGCTCGGGTCACTATCCCAGTCCCGCGTAGCATCCCAACATTTGGATTTGACGCCGGCCAGATCCATGGTAGCGTGCAGTCAGCAACCCAGCCATGGGTTTGCAGAGCACGGATATGAAGGGGAAGGTTCATCCATGCAGATTTGGCAGGATGAGAAGAGGGTCCTGGCATCATACCCCGAGGCCGGCGAGGTGCTGGCCGAGATCAAGATGCACGGGCTGCCCTGGGATTTCGTTCCCGACGGGCGCATGCCCTCCCTGGAGCGCTGGCTCCAGGTCAGGGACATCGCGCAGTTCGCGCTGCCGATGCAGATCAAGAAGTACAAGGCCGCGTACCTGCGCAGCCGCCCCGTCCCCCCGGTCGTCGTGACCATCGACGGGCTGGGCATCGACGGGGCCAACCGGGTGGGCGGCGCGCTCGACGCGGGGCTGTCCATCATTCCGCAGTTCAGGATCAGGATCGCGCACGAGGACGCGACCGAATCCCAGCGCCGGCAGATGCTTGAGCTGGGTGCCGCGCTGAACAACAAGCACGGGCTGAGCATGCCGAAGACGCAGAACGCGCACCTGGTCCGCCAGCTCAACAAGGACGGTAAGTCCGTCAAGCAGATCGCCGGCGACCTGAACATCACCGAGTCCCAGGTGTCCTCCGTCCTCGCCGAGGACAAGGGCATGGCCCGCCTGACCAACCTGGGGATCAAGGTCACGGACGGGCTGAAGCCCAGCCACGTCCAGAAGCTCGGCTGGAAGTCCCAGCAGCTGAACAACCCGGTGATGCGGTCGGTCGCGGAGCTGGTGCGCGACTCGAACCTGTCCACCAAGGAGCTGGAGGACCTGCTGCGGGCGCTGTCGAAGCTGACCTCGGATGAGGATAAGCTGGCGTGCGTGGCGCAGGCAGCCGCGGACTACGGCCCCCGGCTGCGCCAGGCGGTCCGCCGGCACGACAACTTCGGCGGCAAGCTGCGCCAGCGGCTGCACACCACCCTCGCGATCGTCGAGAAGGACCCGGGCGTGGCCATCGAGCTGGACCCCCGGTACGTGGAGGAGCACCTGCGGATGCTCAACCTGACCGTGGATAAGCTCAACCAGGTCATCAAGGAGCAGCGGGAGGCACTGCGCGCCGCTGATGTCCGCGACGGCTACGGCCAGGCGGTCTCCATCCCCGCCTTCCGTGACTCGGGGGCGGGCAAGGGATGACCAGGAGCGCCGCCGAGGACCGGATCAACCGCCTCGTCGGTGACGGGAAGCTGTCCGGGGCGGGGGCCCTTCCCCTCCCGGACGCCTTCCGGGGGGTCATGGAACTGCTCCTGGACGACGGGAAGGTGACGTTCGCCGAGCTGGTGACGCGCATCACCGACGAGATGCACACCAAGGAGCGGCGGGTCATATCCATCTGGGGCTCCTGGGAGTCCCTGGCCGCGGACGTGACCGAGCAGCTCGTTTCCCGCCAGCTCATCCACCCGGAGCACGACCCGGACGACCGGGGCGCCGGGAGCTGGATGGCCGGGATGCTCTGGCTCCTCGGCGAGAACGTGGAGACGAATAAGTACTACGACGTGATCACCAGGGCCGAGGTGCGCAAGGCGACCCAGAACCCGGAGGCCCGGCCGTTCCGGGTGATCCTCTTCGACGAACAGACCCGCAGGGAGCGGGACACCACGGCCAGGGCGCTGACCCTGACCCGCAAGTTCCGCTCGGAGCTGGAGCGGCTGGGCCGGGCGGATGAGGTGATCGGCAGGCACCTGGATCACGTGATCGCCAGGCTGGAGGGCACGAAAGTCGATAATGACCGCCCTGCCCAGCCTCCGGACGAGCCGGATCATTATGTCACCTGCAAGCTGGGGGGCGAGGAGCGCCCGAGGACCCGGGAGTTCTTCGCCCTCTACTGGTCGAGGGACCAGTGGTACTGGAGGGTCACCTGCAAGGAGCACATCGCCGGCACGTTCACCCGCCGGGAGCACCTGAGGGAGGCCGTCCTGCAGATGATCGACGAGTCCGGGGGAAGGGTCCCCACGGCGCGTGATGTCATGCGCGCCATCGGCAAGCGCGATGTCAAGCAGCTGTCACAGGACTGGGATTACCTGGCCCTGCGGGGCGAGCTGCCCCGCAGGCAGCCCCTGTAAGTAACGCACCGGGAGGCAGGAGCCCCCGGGAGGCACGCGCCTCCCGGGGGCTTTCTCATTGCACGGTGAGGACATAGACGCAGGTCACGGGGGGGTCGTGATGCTTGCCCTCGTCGGTGCCCCGGCGTAATTTAGAAGGGTGCCTCTTTTTCCGGGAGGCATCTCCCTCTATTAACAGGAGGCTGCCTCCATGGCGGACCTGCCTTCTATTTTCCATGCCCTCGCAGCGGTGAAGCGGGAAGTCGGCGCGGTCGGGAAAGACCAGCGGAACACGATGCAGAATTTCAGCTTCCGCGGCGTGGACGCGGTGGTGAACGCGGCGGCGCCCCACCTGAACGCGCAGGGCGTGATCACTGTACCCGAGGTGCTGGACTCCCGGTACGAGACGGTGGAGATCGGCAGCAAGCGCACCCCGATGGCGCACGTGGTCCTCACGGTGGCCTACCGCTTTTACGGCCCGGCCGGGGATCACGTCTCGGCGACCGTGGTCAGCGAGGCGATGGACTCCGGGGACAAGGCTATCGCCAAGGGGATGAGCGTCGCCTACCGGATCGCCCTTCTCCAGGTGCTCAACCTGCCGACCACCGACCCGGACCCGGATGAGAGCAGCTTCGAGCGCAGTGCGCGCGAGGCGGCCCCTGCTCCGCGCGCATCCGCAGGGGAGCGAAACTCCGCTTCCCCCGCGAAGAAGGCGGCCTTCGCTGACCTGAAAACCCCGCAGGAGTTCCTGAAGGCGGCGGAGGGGGCCCCGGACGTGGCCTCGCTGCGCGCCCTCTACAAGGCGGCGGGCGTCGCGGGCCTGCTGAAGGAGAAGATCCTCGGCGGCGGGGAGACCGTCGCCCTGGAGGACTTCCTGCAGCGCAGGAACGGTGAGCTTGCCCATTCGAAAAGCGCTGCGGCTGCTGGCGCGGGTGCTCGGGGCGGTGGTCATCAGTGACGAAAACGGTGGCCGTGGACTTTGACGGGGTGATCCACGCCTACTCCCGGGGCTGGCAGGACGGGAGCATCTACGACGAGCCCCTGCCCGGGGCGCTGGACGCGCTGCGGCTGCTGATGAAGCGCCACGCGGTTTTCATCCACACCACGCGCGTGCCCGCGCCCGTGGCACGGTGGATCGGGGAGCGCGCCGGCATCAAGACCTGCTGGCACGAGGACGAGAACACGCTCCCCGAGTTCTGGGACGAGCAGGGCCTGCTCCTGGTCACCCGCCGCAAGCTCCCGGCGGCTGTCTACATCGATGACCGGGGGCTGCGCTTCACGGACTGGGATGAGGCGTTCGCAGACCTGGCCGCGCTGGGCTTCGGCCCTTTCGGGGCCCAGGATCCCCTCCCGGGGATGGAGCACGCGGAGCACGCGGGATGAAGCCGCCGCCCCTGGCCCGGGAGATGCCCGACGGCTCCCGGAGGTACCGCCACCCGGTCACCGGGGAGACGGTGCCCAGCGTCACGACGATCATGGACGCGGCAATCGCCAAGCCCCAGCTCATCGGGTGGGCGGCCCGGGAGGCCGCCCGGTACGCGGTGTCGAACTGGAGTTCGCTGTCGGAGATCGCGCCCGCGTACCGGGTGCGGGAGATTTCGGAAGCGCACGCCCGCACTGCCCAGGTGGCCGCGGACAAGGGCGAGCTGGTGCACGAGATGATCGACAAGTGGAACAAGGGCGAGGCGATGGACGTCCCGAAAACCGTCCGCGGGCAGGCGGACCAGTTCGTGTCCTTCGTGATGGACCGCAAGCCTGAGTTCACCGAGAACGAGGTGACCGTCTGGTCCCGGGCGCACGGGTATGCCGGGACCGCGGACTGGATCGCGAAAATCGACGGGCAGGTGGTACTCGGGGACTCCAAGACGGGCCGGCGCGTCTACCCGGAGACGGGCTTGCAGCTGGCCGCACTGCGGCACGCGGACTTCATCATCCGCAGCGACGGGACCGAGGAGCCCATGCCCGTCGTGGAGGGCGTGGCGGTGCTGCACATCCGGCCGCGCGGCTGGAAGTACATCCCCGTCAGCGGCGACGAGGCCCACTGGCGCGCGTTCCTGGCAGCGAAAGTCATCTACGACTGGACCTCACTGTTCGGGGGAGCGAAAGCAGGAGAGACATGAACCTGGAAGTGCATGCCAAAGAACTCGACGAAGCCGTGGGGGAATGGAACCCCGAGAGGTGGTTCCGTGCTGTCGCCGAAGAAGCCGGCGAGACAATCGGGGCTTTCAATAAACTCGAACGCGGCGGCACGAGCATCAAGCAGCGCACTCCGGAGGATGTTCTCGGCGAGGCAGCCCAGCTTGTCGGGGACTTGTTCGTTGCCATGATGAAGCTCGGGTTCCCCCCTGATGCCGTGCTCCAGGCGGCGGACGAGTTCATGGTCAGCAAGGCCGCTGAAATAAGGAACCACTATGCCTGACTACCTTTCCTACCGGATGCGGGAGAGCTTCTTTCGCGGCTACGAGAACCGCCGTCCCGACTTCGGCTTCCCGATGGGCGCAGGCAATACCCTCGGCGAGCACAGCTGGATTACCAAGTACTCCCGGCGCAAGCCCGACGGTACCCGCGAGCACTTCTGGGAGGGTCTCCGCCGTGTCATCGAGGGGATGTACTCCATCCAGAAGGACCACGCGGCCCGCTACTGCCTGCCCTGGAATGAGCTGCAGGCACACGAGAGCGCGGAGGAGGCTTACACCCGGGCGTTCGCCGGCAAGTGGTCCCCTCCGGGGCGGGGGCTGTGGATGATGGGCACCGAGCTGGTCAACGGACGGGGTGACTCCAGTGCCCTGCAGTCCTGCGCGTTCCTGTCCACCCTGGAAATGGCGGACCTGGAGGACCCGGCCCGCCCGTTCGCCCGGATGATGGATATGTCGATGCTCGGGGTGGGCGTGGGCTTCGACACCCTGGGCGCCGGGAAGATCACCCTGAATGACCCGCTGTCCCCTGGCGCCCGCCGGTTCGTCCCGCACGTAGTAGCGGACAGCAGGGAAGGCTGGTGCGAGGCGACCGCCAGCCTGCTCCGCGCGTTCCTTACGCCGTCGCAGGACTTCCCGATCTTCGACTACTCGCAGGTGCGCCCCGCCGGGGCGCCCATCAGGACTTTCGGGGGGACCGCGGCGGGGCCGCAGCCGCTGGTGAAGCTGCACGCGCACCTGGTGGGGCTGCTGCGGAACCGCGAAGGCCAGCCGCTGACCAGCTCCGATGTCACCGACATCATGAACATGATCGGGAAGTGCGTGGTGTCGGCGAACGTGAGGCGCAGCGCCCAGATCGCCCTGGGCCAGCCGGATGACGAGGACTTCCTGGACCTGAAGGACTGGGGCAAGAACCCCATGCGGATGGGCCGGGACGGCTGGGGTCACCTGAGCAACAACTCCGTCTACGCCCACGTGGGCCTCGACTACTCGTTCCTGGTCCCGCGGATCGCGCTCAACGGGGAGCCCGGACTGTACTGGAACGGGGTCGCCGCGAGCCGCGGCAGGCTCGCTGACCCGCCTGATGACAAGGAGTACCGCACGGTTGGCCTCAACCCGTGCCAGCCTGCATGGGCTTCCCTGATCACCCCGGATGGCATCGCCGTGATGGGCGAGGTCCAGGCGGGTGACACCATCTGGTCCCAGGACGGCTGGGTGCAGGTCACGCGCAAGGTCGCGACGGGCGTGAAGCCCGTCTACCGCTACCGGACGACGGCGGGCTACGTGGACGCCACGGAGAACCACCGCGTCGTATCCGGCGGCATGAAAGTCGAGCTTCGCGACGCCCAGTCCGTCGACCGGCTGCGCGGCGGCCTTCAGGCGACACCTCACGACCCTAAGAAGGTGCTCGCCGGGTTGCTGCTGGGCGACGGGTACATTCACGTCACGAACGGCAACCCCTACCACGTCCTGTGCATCGGCGAGCATGACCAGGACTATTTCAGCAGCGAGATCGCCGGCCTGATCTCCGGCCGGCATGGTACTGACCGTCAGTGGAGGGTCGAGCCGGTTATCGACGGCAGCAACCTGGCCCGCTTGCCTGAGCGCGCTCTCCCGGCCGGGCTGCTGGGGGATGCCTCGGTGCTGCGCGGATTGTACTCCGCCAACGGGTCGGTCGTGCGCGGGCGCGTGACCTTCAAGACTACCTCGCCCGCGATACGCGATGGCGTCCAGCTTTCCCTGTCCGCTCTTGGCATCGCCTCGTATTACACGACGAATAAGCCGTCGCGCATCCAGTGGCCGAACGGGGATTACGAGTCCCGCGAATCCTACGACGTGAACATCGGCCGGGCACGAGATGTCCTGCGTTTCGCGGAGATCATCGGCTTCATCCAGCAGTATAAGACGGAGAAGCTGCAGGACACTGTGCGCAGCGACACGGGTACCCCCGATAGGTCATTTAACGTAACCGAGGTGGAATTCCTGGGTGAGCACGAGGTCTGGGATATCACCGTGGACGGCACCAGCCACACCTACTGGTCCGGTGGCCTGAACGTCTCGAACTGCAGCGAGCAACCGCTGGAAGACAACGAGATGTGCTGCCTGGTGGAAACCTTCCCCTCCCGTCACACCGACCTCCAGGACTACCTGCGCACGCTGAAGTTCGCCTACCTGTACGGGAAGACGGTCACTCTGCTGATGACCCGGTGGCCGGAAACCAATGAGGTGATGATCCGCAACAGGCGCATCGGCACGTCGATGACAGGCGTGGCGCAGTTCGCGGAGGACCGTGGCTGGGCGGAGCTACGGCGCTGGCAGGACAAGGGCTATGCGGAGGTGCGCCGGTGGGACGGGATCTACAGCGAGTGGCTGGGGATCCGGGAGAGCATCCGGGTGACGACGGTGAAGCCGAGCGGCACGGTGAGCCTGCTGTGGGGGGTGACCCCGGGGGTCCACTGGCCGAGGGAGTCCGGGTTCTACGTGCGGACGGTACGGGAGATGAAGGATTCTCCTTTCGCGGCAGTGATGGCGGCTGCTGGCTACCCGGTGGAGCCCAGCGTCTCCGACCCGGATACCACCGTGGTGATCACCCTGCCGGTGGAGGGCCCGCAGATGCGCAGCGAGCGCGACGTGTCCATCTGGGAGAAGGCGGCACTGGCGGCGCACTGCCAGGAATGGTGGAGCGATAACGCGGTGAGCTGCACGGTGACTTTCGGCGCGGAAGAGATGAAGGAGATCCCCGCGGTGCTCCGCGCCTTCGACGGCAAGTTCAAGACGATCTCCTTCCTTCCCATGGCCGAGGGCACCTACGAGCAGGCCCCCTACCAGCGTGTCTCCCGCGAGCACTGGGAGCAGCTGCGGGAGAGCATCCGCCCGGTCGACTGGGAATCCCTCTACCGCGACGGGAGGCTGCCCGAGGCCGAGGGCGAGAGCGGCTGCAGCAATGACACCTGCGAGGTGCCCCGGTGAAAGTCCTCTGCTGCCGCTGCTGCCCGCTGGAATGCCCGAGACGAGACAAGGGGCACTACTTCCGGTGCCCGAGATGCAGGAAGGCAAGCGCATGACCGACCGGACCAAAGTCCACTACCTGTTCATCATCGACCGCAGCGGCTCCATGGCGACCATCGCTGCGGACATGACCGGGGGGATCAGCACCTTTATCGACAAGCAGCTGGAGGGAGTGGACTCCGCCAAGCGTACCGTCTCCTTCTACCAGTTCGACACCGAGCACGAGGAAGTGCACGACTTCGCCCCGCTGGAGGCGGCGAAAACCTATGTGCTGCACCCCCGGGGGTGCACGGCGCTACTGGACGCGGTGGGCACGGCGATCACCAAGGTGGGCGGCAAGCTCCGGGATATGCCCGAGGACTCGCGCCCCGGCGAGGTGATGGTGGTCATCGTCACCGACGGGCAGGAGAACGCCAGCCGCGAGTACACCCGGGCACGGGTGAAGGACATGATCAGGCACCAGTCCGATAAGTACAACTGGAAGTTCACCTACCTGGGCGCCAACCAGGACAGCTTCGCCGAGGCGGGCTCGATCGGGATCCCCGCGTATTCCACCCTGAATTACGGCGCGACGACCACGGGCACCGCCGGCGGCTGGACGGCGGCTGCCACCTCGGTGTCCGCGGGCACCGCGTCCACCACCTCCCGGATCGCCTACACCCAGGAGCAGCGTGACTCATCCAGATAACGGAGGGATCTGGGGGAGCGAAGCTCCGCTTCCCTGGGTCCAGCAGGACTACGACGTGTACATGCCCACCTTCCCCGATACGGGCGAGCCGGTGAAAGCGCACGAGCTTGACGCATGGCTGCAGATGATCACCGACGATGACACCCTCACCGAGGCGCACCGGAAGGTGGCGGAGTACATCGTCCAGCAGGTGCGGGCGCAGAGCAGCTGATGAACTTCGGGGACTGGCTGGCCGAGCATTTCGCCGAGCCGCACGAGATCGACGAGGAATGCCTGGAAATGGCCTTCGAGGCAGGCAGGGAGGTGTGTGGGGCGGTGGCAGACGGCACGGTACGAGGCCCTGGAAAGGGATAACTACCAGTGCCGGCGCTGCCTGCGCCCCTGCCATGAGGTCCACCATCGTGTCGTGAAAGGCATTGGCGGCACTTCGGACCCGGATATCGCTTTCGGCGCCGCGAACCTGGCGTGCCTGTGCCCCGGCTGTCATACTTTTATACACGCTAACCCTGAATACGGGTACGAGTCTGGCTTCCTTGTCCATAGCTGGGAGGACCCGGCGGAGATTCCCATCGGAAGGCACCCGGATGACTGGACTTCCTGACCCGCGTATCCTGCGGATCGAGCTGCCGCCAGGCCTTCCCCTGCTCAACGCCAACGACCGCATCCATTACAAGGAGCGGGCGAAGCGGACGGAGAAGCTGCGCAGCGAGGCCTGCAAGGCAGCGAAGGCGCAGCCCTTCCTGCCTTTCGGAAGGGTGCGCATCCGGTGCATTTTCCGTGCCTGCGATAACCGCCGGCGTGATGTGGCCAACCTGTACATCAGCTATAAGGCGTGCATTGACGGTCTCGTGGACGCCGGGGTTCTCAAAGACGACTCGGACAGGTATGTCGCCGAGGTGTGCCTGGTGCGGGGGGAGAACCGCACTGACAAGAAGCCCCAGCTTGTCCTGCAGGTGATCGAGTGTGACTGACACGGAGGTCCTCACCTCCCTCGGCGGGGTGATGTGCGACTGCTCCCCGGAGAAGAATCACCACATGCCCATGCCGCTGGGCCCCGCGGGCGTGTGCCCGAACTGCGGGGCCGAGGGCATCCTGTACCGTCAGGCGCTGCAGCACTACCAGGCGACGCACAACGGGACGGGCCCGCACCCGGATGCATCATCGGTTGCCGGCAAGTACAAGAGGGTGAACTGGCAGGAGGCTTTCAAGACCCAGCCCGAGGACATCGAGTGGCTGAAGGAGGACTTCCTGGAGGTGGGCACGCTGTCCGCCATGTTCTCCAAGCCGGGGATCGGGAAGAGCCTGATCGCGCTGGAGATCGCGGTGGAGGTGGTCCGCGCCGGCCATGTGGTGATGTACATCGACGACGAGAACAGGATCAGCGACACCGTGGACCGGCTGAAAGCGTACCGGTGCACGCCTGACGAGCTGGGCAACCTGGTCATGTACTCGTTCGCCGGGCTGCCCCCGCTGGACACCGCCGACGGCGGCGTGCACCTGGCTGCCCTGGCGGAGCAGGACGGGCCCCGCCTGGTGATCATGGACACGGTGTCCCGGATGGTGGCCGGCGAGGAAAACCAGGCGGACACCTTCATGCAGCTGTACCGGTGCTCCCTGGTCCCGCTGAAAGCGCGGGGGATCACCATCCTGCGCCTGGATCACAGCGGCAAGGACGACTTCCGGGGGCAGCGGGGGAGTTCGGCGAAGGAGAGCGATGTGGATTTCGTGTGGCGGCTGGCCCGCAACAGCGGGGACAATTCTTTCTCCCTGGAATGCCAGAAGAGCAGGAACGGGCACGTCGCCTTCGGCCAGATCATCAACCTGGAGCGCAGGTACGACCCGCTGCGGCACATCTGGGACGTGCAGATCGAGATCCCCCTCACCCAGTACCAGGGGATCATCACCCAGCTGGACCGGCTGGGCATCCCGCCCAGCTACGGCAGGGACCGCACCCGCGCCATCCTGAAGGACAACGGGGTGGGCGGGATGCGCAACGACCAGCTGCAGGCGGCGATCATCGAGCGCAGGAACAGGGTGCGCAGGGGGCTGGTGGTTCCCCCGTCCGGAACCGACCCGAACCAGGGAACCAGGATCGTGGACATGGAGACGGGAGAGGTGGAGGTTCCGTTTTGAGAGATGGAGGAGGAACGATCCTGAAAAAATGTCAGGGAGCTTAACGAGTTGATCGGTCCCGCCTGGGCGAGCAAACTCCGGTAGTTCGCAAAAGGTAATGGCGCTCCGCTAAGAGCGCCATTACAATTAGATCAGCGACAACCTAGGGTCAGTCTACCTGATAACAGACTCGGGATCAACAGGCAAACTCGTCAGCCTCGGGGAGAGTGAGCACGCTCCGGACAAACCCCGTCATCAAAGCCCGGTGTCAGCGCCACCGTAAGAGCACCGTGACAACGGTAAACTCAACGTCAACCAGAGCTGAATGCTCAGCCCGGATTCAAGGCAGACCTGGTACGGGGTGAGGCAGACTCACGGGATCTCCCCCTGCGCGCGGATGCGAATGTCCAAGGCAGGTTTCACCTCGGTGATAAGACCCCTAGCATGCAGCGAGAACAGCACTCCGGGACAGATCCGGCTGGCAAAGCACCGTCCTGCCCCCATGTGGGGGTGGGGTCTGTGTAAGACGCACCTGCAGGCTAAGTGCTATTGTTTGTCCATGAGCACGCGCGCTTTCATCATCCGTGACGAGCGGAAGATCACCTTTAGTCCACATGAGGTGAGGACCGAGACCGTCTGTGATTCATGCAACAGCCCGATCCCGGATGATTCCGGGGATATCGCGGTCGCGAAGTTCCGTATCGGAAGTCACGGCAAGCATGACTTCATCGTGCACCAGACGTGCATGATGAGCATCCTGGAGGATATCTGCAGGGAGGAACTCAGGTTTCTTTCCCGCACTCCCGCCGGTGAGCAGCCCGGATCGCGAACAGGCTCCAGCTCCCGCGATCTGCCAGCGTCCGTCCCAGCTCGTATGTGAACTTCCCGTCGTGGCGGCAGCGCAGGAAGTAGATGCGCCTGCGTGCCGTCACGGTGAACCCCAGCGTGTTCAGATCACTCAGGATATCGTCAAGCTCATCCCGGGCTTCCCTCTTCTGCTGCCGGACGTAAGGATCATCATCGCGCTGAGGCTTCAGCGGGTCATCTGCCATCATGTTCTCCGTTCACTTCCCGGTTCATGCTACCCGCGGAGGGCAGGTACGATCACACAGTGAAGTGGATCTGGCGCGAGTACATGCGCAACGCAGCGACGAAAACCTGCTTTTCCATCATGGTGTTCATCATCTTCTTCGCCGCGTCCGCGGCCGGGGTGAAGTTCTTCCTGGACTCCGCGGGCGTGCCCGCGCCCGTCTTCAACCCGGTGCCCGCGGAGGGGGGCAAGCCCAGCTCCACCACCCCGAGGGGGCCCGGGGGCAGGACGCGCTCCCCTTCCCCCTCCTCGGTGCTTTCCCCGCGTGCGCGTCACCATCACCGGCGGGTGACGATCACGCCCCGGGTGACGACGGCCCCGCCCGTACGGAGAAAGCACGCGCGCAAGCCCCGCAAGCCGCCGATGTCCGCCGGAAGCGCAGCTCCGCTGACCAGCCCTGCTCCGGCCGTGTCACCGTCACCCGCGACGAGCACGCCGGCGCCCGCCAGCACCACGCCCGCCCCTACTCCGACAGGAACCCCTGCCAGTGCGCCAGCAGCAACACCACCAGTGCAGCCAGTGCTCCGAACTGCGCCCGGACTCTAAGCTGACCAGGACGAGGGCGTCGTACGCCTGCACCGATACCCGGAGGTGCCGGCGCAGGGCGCGCAGGCTGGGCGCGGTGAAGACAGCGGAGGCCGCCTTCCTGTACAAGGACAGCGACTACCGCACCTGGCGCCAGTAACTTCGGCGCGTTGCGCTCGTGGATGGTCCCGGCCCGCAGCTTCAGGCAGGTGGTCACATCGGAGGAGCAGATCATCTTCCCCCGGTAGATCATCGAGCTGGTCATCATCCGGGCGGGGCGCTCGCGCCCGCAGTAGAAGCAGGTCAGCTTCTTCACCGGCACCCCTTGTGGCAGTCGCTGGCGTGCCGGTAGCAGTGGACCTGCTTCCGCGAGCATTCCGGGCACGGGCAGCCGCACTGCCCCGCGACGTGCATATCCTGTTTCATGCCTGTTCCCTGGTGCACTTTCTTGTGACAGCGCCTGCACAGCAGCCGCAGGTTGTCTTTCGTGTTCCGGCCGCCGGCCGCGAAAGGCTTCACATGATGGTAGTGCAGGTTGCGCCTGCTCCCGCACCGGGTGCACTTGCCCTCGTCACGCACGGCGACGGCTATCTTCGTGGGATATACCGGACTCTGCGGGGCACATGAGCTACCTGATGGGGACTGCCGGTAGCTTCCTCCTGCAGTAAACGCACACCAGGGCAGCGGCCACACCTCTCCTTAGCGCCCCTCCGGGGAGCGAAGCTCCGCTTCCCCGGGCTTATATCCCCTGTTCTTCCGCGCCTGGTTCACGGCCTGCCTGCAGGCTTCGCAGGGCTTCTCGCCGTCGCGGTAATGCCGGCGGGCCCGCGCCTCGGTGCCGTGACCCTTGCGCATATACCAGGGGGTCCTGCTCATGAGATGATGGTACCGAACTGGCTTTCGCAACCGCAACAGGTACCTGCGCGCGGCGCGCGGACGCTGTACCCTGTTCACCAGGCGGGCCTAAGGAGATGATACGCCGTGGGCAACGGGCATTTTCTGACATGCTCCGTGTGCATGAGGGAGCGTCCCGGGACGACGGGCCGCAGGCCGGTCCTGAAAAAGCACCGCCGCTGGCACCCCGGGAAGGGCGAGATGGTGCCCTGCGAGGGCTCGGGACGCAAGCCCCTGGACCGGTAGGATGAGGGTCGGGAGCCTGTGCTCCGGCTACGGGTCGTGTTACTATAGTTCCATGCCAAAGGGAATTTACGATCGTCCTTCGTCTGCCTGGCATCCCCGACCCAAGAAGGAATATGACCCTGCTCTCGTAAAGATCGTCGCGGAGCTTTACGAGGGCGGTCATACTATGCGGGAAGTTGCCGAACTAGCTGGCACATCAGTCAAAGTCCTGCAGCGCTTGATGCCACGACACAACATTGTGAGGCGTCCTGCAATCAAGCGCAATCAGCGTAGCGTCATGAATCACGCCTGGAAGGGTGATGAGGCTAAATACGCTGCCTTGCACTTGCGTGTTGAGCGTGCACGTGGCAAGCCCTCTTGCTGTTCAGCGTGCGATACTGACGACCCTGCGCTGCGCTATGAGTGGGCTAACCTAACTGGGCATTACGAAAACGTCAACGACTACGTGCGACTTTGTGTTACCTGTCATCGTCGCCTGGATGCTCGTCGTCGCCTCATCCTGAAGGCAAGGACGATGCCCGGGGAGGTGGTGTAGGTGTCGCTGCGCGTTGGTTCTCTGTGCACCGGCTACTTACGGAGGCATCGAAATTGCTCTCGCGGATGTTTTCGGCGAGACCGAGCTGGTCTTCGTCGCGGACACCGACCCGGGGTCGGCGAAAATCCTGCAGCACCGCTTCCCGGAGGTCCCCAACCTGAGCGACATCACGGCGGTATGCTATGATGAAGTAGGGCCAATCGACCTCCTAGCTGCGGGTTTTCCCTGCACCGATGTATCCGTGGCAGGCGGGAGGGACGGGCTCCGCAAAGGTAACCGCACCGGCTTGTGGTATGAGGTAGCGAGGGCGATTGATGAACTCCGGCCCCCTCTGGTCTGGCTTGAGAATGTCCACGGCCTTCGCTCCGCCAGGGCCGATAGCGGCGTGGAATGGTGTCCGGGCTGTATGGGAGACGGAACAGGGGAGCCTTTTCTGCGAGCACAGGGAGCTGTACTCGGAGACCTGGCCTCCCTCGGGTATGATGCGAACTGGGAAAGCGTCCGAGCTTCCGACATCGGTGCCCCGCACAAGCGCGAGAGAGTTTTCATCCTGGCGTGGGCTCTTGCCGACCCCGAGAGTGGCGGCGGGGGGGGAAAGCCCGGGTTCCTGGCTGCAGCGCAACACCAGGCTGGCGATGGAGCGCCCCAAGGGGGCGAGCGGCATCCCCCTGGAAACCGCGGTCCTGCTGCTTCCCACCCCGACGGCCCAGCTGAACGCGCCCGCGCCCTGGAAAGAAGGGGTGGACTGGTGGCTGCAGAGCAGGGCCACCCGGAACCTGGAGGGCGTGGTGACGGGGAATACCCCACTGCTGGGCACCCCGAACGCCCGGGACTACAAGGGCTACTCGGGCTGGGACGGGCAGAAGTCCCTGGCGACCGATGTCGAGCGGACCCTGCTGAAAACCCCGACTGCCCAGCTGGCGGTCAACGGGGGCTCCCAGCACCCGGATAAGCGCACCGCCGGGGGGCACGGCCCCACCCTGGCGGACCAGGTGGAGTTCACCCTGCTGCCCACGCCTTCCGCCGGGGTTTTCAACGACGGCGAGGACCTGGGCTCATGGCGGCAGCGCAAGGAGCGCAACCTCGCCAAGGGGATCAACGGCAACGGGCAGGGCACCCCGCTGGCGATCGCCGTGAAGGACGAGGTTCACTGGGGAAAATTCGGGCCGGCCATTTTTTCCTGGGAAAAATGCCTCGCGCGTAAAGCCCCGCCCCCGACCGAGCCGACCGGGAAAAACGGGAACCCGAGGCTGTCGCCCCGTTTCGTGGAATGGATGATGGGCCTCCCGGAAGGCTGGGTGACCGGGGTCCCGGGGCTGACCCGCAAAGAGCAGCTGAAAGCCCTGGGCAACGGCTGCGTTCCCGCTCAAGCGGAAATGGCGCTGCGGCTGCTCCTGGAAAGGATGCCGGATGGGTGAAATCACTCACTACCCCGAGAAGGGCAAGACCTGGTGCCAGGTTTGCCGGAGATACTGCTCATTCACTGATCCGTGCGGATGCTGCCAGTGAGCGCCTCGGGGAAAAGCAGCAACAGGCTCTCTGAGTACTATAAAGGCTATTTCGCCGGAACGGGGAATAGCCCCGCCTCCTTGCAGGGCATGGCGGACAGGAAAAAGCACGACGAGCACAGTCAGCACAAACGCGAGAAAGAGCGACAATGGCTAATGAGACGCTGATCACCCTGGTCGGGAACCTGGTGGATGACCCGGAGCTGCGGTACACCCCGTCGGGGACCGCGGTGGCTAACTTCCGGATCGCCTCCACCCCGCGGACCTTCGACAAGGCCTCCGGGGAGTGGAAGGACCAAGAGGCCCTCTTCCTCACCTGCAGCGTGTGGCGCGGCTACGCGGAGAACGTGGCCGAGTCGCTGACCCGGGGGATGCGGGTGATCGTCGCGGGCAAGCTGAGGGCCCGCAGCTACGAGACGAAGGAGGGGGAGAAGAGGACCGTGCACGAGGTGGAGGTGGAGGAGGTGGGCCCCGCCCTGCGGTATGCCACCGCGAAGGTGATCCGCACCGAGCAGCCCGCAGCGGGGGCCGCATCCGGGGGGCAGGAGCCCCCCTGGTAAGGGGTAGCGAAGCTGCGCTTCCCAGGGAATACTGCAGCCTGCCCCCGTGCTGATCTTCCGTGACGATGAACACGGGGGTAGGCTGGTCCGCACGACCCTTTGACGAAGGGAAGTGCATGAACGCGAAGAAAACCTGCGGCAAGCGCAGGTTCCCCGATGAGTACGCCGCCGGGAAGAGGCTGAAGCGCAACCAGGAGAGGGCTTCACGGAACGGCTACAGGGCCCCCCTCCGCTACTACCTGCACGACGGTCCGGGCGGCTGCGACGGGTTCCACCTCACCTCACAGCCAGATAAGGAGAAAACAGTTGAGCGCTACTGGTTCATCGAAGGTAGTCAGCAACATCAACCACGTGACGATCCTGCTGGACGCGAGCAGCTCGATGAAGCGGCTGGCCCCGGATGTGGTGAAGGTGACGGACGCCCAGATCCAGTCCCTCGCGGAGCGGTCGAAGTTTCATGACCAGGAGACACGGGTAACACTGTACACGTTCACCCACCACGGGTGGGGAGGCTCGGATATCCCCTGCCTGATCTACGATAAGGACGTGCTCCGCATGCCCTCGATCGCGGGGCTCTACCACCCGGAGGGCTGGACGCCGCTGGCCGACGCGCTGACCCTCGCCGTCGCGGACATGCGGCTGATCCCGGAGAAGTACGGGGACCACTCGCACCTGGTCTACCTGTTCACCGACGGCTTCGAGAACAAGTCCGACCCGGGCAACCTGCGCCGGCTGCCGGGACTGCTGCGCGAGGTGGAGGCCCAGGGCAACTGGACGGTCGCCGCCTTCGCCCCGGATGCCATCTCCAAGAGCCACCTGGTCACCCACCTGGGGTTCCACAAGGACAACATCAAGGTCTGGGACCCGGACGCCGAGCACGCGGTGGAGGAGGCCGGCGCGGCGATGGCCGCCGCCACCGATCGCTTCATGAAGTCCCGCGCCCGGGGGGTGCGCGCCACCACCTCGCTGTTCTCGATGCGCAGCCCGGACGTGGCCGAGGTGAAGAAGGCGCTCACCCCGGTGACCCCGGGCAGCTACTTCTTCGAGGAGGTCACCCCCGAGGACCTGGCGCGGATCGAGGCCGGGCGCATCGACCAGTTCATGCAGCTGAAATCCGGCCGCCCGTACACCCCGGACGGGCGCGTGTTCTACCAGATGACGAAACGCGAGCGCATCCAGCATTACAAGCACGTCGCCGTCGCCGTCCCCGATCACGGGGCGAAAACGGTCCAGGTGTACACCGGGCGCAACGCCCGCCAGCTCCTCGGGCTCCCGGCCACCGAGAGCGGGCAGGAGGTCCGCGTGTCCCCGGGGCGCTGGAAAGGCTACAAGGTTTTCGTCACCACGACGAGCCCGAACCGCAGGCTCCTCGCGGGCACGAGCGTCATGATCCTGCGGTGAACAGGCGCAGGCGCTACCCCTGCTGCAAGCACTGCCCGCAGGGGTGCTCGTGGTATGTCTGCGGGCACACGCTCAAGTGCAATCTGGGGTGCCAGTGAGCGACTGCACCTGGACCTGGGACAAGCCTGAGCATATCCACCACGCCTGCAAGCTGGAGAGGAACCACGGGGGGCCTCACCAGTGCAAGTGGTGCGGCGCGGTCTGCCGGACGACGGGAGGATCCCGGTGACCTGCGGCATCTGCGGCAAGCCGGTGACCTTCCTCCCGCTGCAGGAGATGCGCTGCCCGCACTGCGGACTGGGTGAGCATCATGCAGGAACCCCGTTAAGATAGGCGCATGACGAACCTGGATGATGTACCCCCGGGGATTCTGCGGCTGCTGGCCCGACTGCTGCAGGACGCTCATGCCGCCAGCAGGATCAGCATCGGCGGCGCCGCGGACCTGGCCGGGGTGAGCGTCGACGAGATCGAGAGCCTCCTGCGGGGGGACTGGGACGAAGGAGCCCGATGACCATCTCTTTCGCCGTTCCCCGGGAGGCGCTGGGTGACGCGATCGCGCGGGCCGCGCAGGGCCTGCCCTCCCGTCCCGTCCAGCCCGTGTACGCGGGCATGCTCTTCCGCGTGAGCACGCTTATGCGCGCCGTCGAGATCACCTGCTCGGACGGGGAGGTGACTTTCGTCTCCACCGTCAGGGACGCGGACATAGCGGACGGCAACGGCTCGTTCATCCTCCCCGGCAAGGTGATCGCCGACATCTTCCGGTATCTCCCGGCGGGGAAGGAGGTCACCGTGGAATACCAGGGAGACGGCACGGCGGCGGTCACCGCGTCCCGGGCCCGGTACGCGTTCCGCGCGCTCGACGGGAGCGAGTACCCGCAGTGGCTGCCGCCCGGGAAGTACCTGGGCACCGTGGACGGGGCTGAGTTCGCCGCTGCGGTGCGTTCCGTGGTTCCGGCGGCCTCGCGGCTGGACTCCCGCCCGAGTTTGCGCACGGTGGCTCTCAGCCTCGCGGATGACAGGCTGACGATGGTGGCGACCGACAGCTACCGGATGGCGCAGGCCGTACCGCGGACCTGGAGCGCCCTGGACCGGGAGGAGGGGGGCGAAGCCCCGCTTCCCCAGGTGCTGGTGCCCGGGTGGGTGATGGAGCGCTTCGCCCGCAGCTGCGATGCGGAGGCCGCCATCGGCTGGAGCGGGGGCACCGTCACCCTGGGAAGCGGGAACCTGCAGGTGACCGCCCGCCAGGTCGCCGGGGACTACCTGGACTGGCCGAAGGTGATCGCCAAGTATGCCCTGGCGGGCCTGGGCGCCACCGCGAACGCGGCGGATATGACCCGGGCGGTGAGGGCGGCGCAGCTGATCGCGGGAAGCGACGCGAGCATCATCTGCGAGTTCGGCGGCGACGGGCATATCCACATCCGGGCGACGGGCGGTGACGCCGACGGCGGCGAGATGATAGGCACCGATTACCGCGGGGACACGGTGACCTTCCTCATCGGCCCGCAGATGCTCCTGGACGGGCTGGCAGGATGCGGCGCCGAGGCCGCCTTCTCGTTCAGCGCGGACCTGCTGGCCCCGGTGTTCCTGGATGGGGGGAAGGGCTTCCGGTACTTCATGCAGCCCCGGAGCCAGGTGGCCGGGGGATGACCAGCCAGCCCACCCGGGAGGACCTGGAGCAGGCCCTCGCTGACCGGGGGCTGAGCTGGGGCGAGGTCGTCAAGATGATGCGCGTCATCGACCTGTACGTGGTTGCCAGGGTTCACCAGGCCCTCGGCCGGGAGGAAATCCCCCCGGAGGAGCCACGGGCCGCCCCGAAAGACAGGCGCAAGTACAAGTGCCGCATCTGCCGCCTGACCAAGCCCGCGGCGGACTTCCCGGAGGTGAAGCGGGAGAACCCCCGGCTGTCGATCCCGTGCTCGTATTGCACGTCGGCGGCAGGGTGGCGTTGACAGGGCGCCTTTAAGCTGACATTATCGTCAGTGATCACAGGTTGATCACGGAAGGCAGGAAATGGCTGACGACATCTCCGATGACGCCTACCTTCTTGAGGTAATGGCATCGCACGCGGCCCTCGTTTTCCGCCCGGACGCGCCGAAGGCACCTCCGGCGGCGACGGACTGCCGGTGCCCAGCCGAAGCGCAGCTTCGCTCCTGCGAGGACAAAATCGACGCCCTGACCAGGGCATTCGCCCAGAACCGCGATACACGATCACCGTCATCCCGGACTCAGGGGGGGGCGCTGGCACTGACCGGCGCGCTTGCGGGAGTAGCAGTCGCGTTCCTGATACGACGGAAGCAGATATGATCCCCGAAACCCTGCAGCTGACCGAGATATGCGCCCCGCCCTGGATGAAACGGGCCCTGTGCGCTGCCGACGACAACCCTGACTTCTGGTTCCCGGACCCGGACGACGACGCGGAGATCCGGCAGCTGAAAACGGAGGAGGCGATACGCGTCTGCAGGCACTGCCCGGTCAGGGGCGACTGCCTGCGGTGGGCGTTCGAGACCGGCGACGAGTGGGCGATCCTCGGCGCCACCACGAAGGGCATGCGCACGCGCACCAGGAACCGGCTGGACCGCAGGAAGGAACTGGAGGGAAATGACTGAGCAGTGGCCGCAGCGCCGGCTGACCGCGGACGAGATCACCCGGGCTTTCTGGCCGGCGATTCACGAGAAGGGGATCAGGTTCCGCTGGGACCCCGCGCTTGTCGCGAAACTGGCGAAGATACACGAGAACGACAAGGGGGAATGGCTGCGGATGATGCCCCAGCTGATTACCTGGACGGAAATCCGGTGACCGAGGACGAGCTGAAGGCCGCGCTCGCCGAGGTCAGGAGGCTGTGGTTCCGTCCCACCGGGGGGGTCAGGGAGACCGCTTTGCGGGGCATCATCCTGCACCCGGGCGATGCGCTCGCTGACATCCTGCAGATCATCACTGAGAAGCGGAAGGGTAATGCCTGACTCGAAGGAGACGGGCCAGCTCGCATACGAGGCTTACGCCCGGAGGAAAGGCTGGCGGACCCGGGACGGCTTTGACATGTGGCCCTGGGAGCAGCTTCCCGCGGACGAGCAGGAGGCCTGGCGGGAAGCTGCCCACGCCGCGATCAGGCTTGGCTGGGAGGAGGCGCAGCCGGCCCCTCCCGGCGGGCGGCACGCTCAGTCCAGCGCATCCCCCGCCAGTAGATCCGCTGCAAAGTCACCTGGGGAAGCGAAGCTTCGCTCCCCTGGGGGGGGAGCCCCGGAGAGGGGATTTCTGCGAGCGTCTGGCGGGCCCGCAGCATCGCTGCCGGCTCGCTCCTCGCCCCCACCCCGAAGATCATCACCGCCCCGCTGGGCATGATCGCCGTCACCTGGAACTGACGCCTTTTGCTCACGACACCCTCCCTTTCGAATCCACGGTCAGTTTACGGTCCGGCTTAAGCAGGTCCTGCATGCGAATATTACTGGAGACACCCAGGGGCTCGCCAGTGAACAGGTCGACTGCGTGCCAGCCCCCGGTGCCGCGCCTTTTCAGCAGGACATGGGCATCGCGGGGGATGATCCCGCTGGCTTTCAGCTTGCTGACCAGCCGGCGGCTAGCGCCGCCGCTGACGGCGCTCATCGCGCACCTTCCCGGAAAGCTTGCTGACGTAGCCCGCGGAAACCCCGAACTTCCGGGCGACCGCGATATTCTTGCGCCCCGCCGCCAGCTCCGCCACGATGGCCGCCTTGATCTCCGGCGGCATCTTCTGCAGCTCCCCGGGCGCCAGGGGCGCCCTGACCGGGCCCCCGGCGGAGGCCCGGCGCTTCCCGGTCATGATTTTCGCCAGCGTGTCCGCGGACAGCCCGGTCTGGGCGGAGAGCACTTTCAGGGGGACGCCCAGTTCGATGTGCCGGCGCCGTATCTCCGCGATCTCCGGGTCAGAGACGCGGGGCGGCCGGCCGGGTCCCGCTTTCTTCCAGGTCATGGCCATCATTCGTCTTCGGGTGCATATCGGGGCGCAGCTCGGCGCAGTGGCAGCCTATTTTCTTTGCCGCATTCTCCGCCATTCGGCTGGTCTCCACTTGTGATTGTCTCTGTCTTCTGTCATCATTCTGCGCGCTCCGTCATATCTAGCGTGACAAGTCGCGCACATTTGAGCATAATCTGAGATGTCGGTAAGTTTTCCCGTCAGGTTAGCCCACTGGTAACTTCCTGACATACATCCCCAGGTGCATTCATTAGCTTTTCCCTGGATTTTCCGCAGGCGTCGATGCAGCTGAGAGTAGCCAGCATCATCACCTTTCCACTGATGATGATTATCCCATTCCTGCCCTCCCCGCTTTCTTTGTTCTGCGGAAATGATGGTAAGCGGATTACCGTGACGTTGCCAGCGCGTATAGTGCTTCCGGCACATGCCTCGTGTTAGAGGTCCGGAAGAGTGGTCACTTTCTTCAACGACTGAGCAAGCTGAGGATGGAGATCTGGGTACTGCTGGGGGCATGGGCAGAACCATACCCCCCCGTGGCCGTCCGCGCGGCCGATGACCACCGGGCAGCGCTCATGACGGAGGTCATTGCAGAAACCGCAGTTGGTTCTCTTAGCTTTCGCCGCCATCAGCGTTTCCCCCTAATATCGTTGTACAGCCAGTCGATGATCTTCTGGGCGGGGATGCCGAGCACCGTGATGAAAGCTTCCAGCTCGTCCACGGTGACCAGCCGGGTGCGCCGCCGGGTGCGCAGGGATATGCCGTTCTCGATCGCGTTGATGGTGGCGGCGCTCATCGGGTAGCCGCGCTCGTGCATGAGCGCCGACAGCGCGGGCATCGACAGGCCCTGGGACCGCCGGACATCCCGGATGATCCCGGCGAGGTCCTCGCTGGTCCCGGGGCCTATCGTCCGGGCCCTGGCCGGCATCATGCCTCCTGACGGCACCTGTCCACGGCGTGCGGCAGGGTGTCCCCCTCGGTCGAGGTGGTGAACTGCTGCTGCCCCTGGGGGCTGTTGAAGTCACCGCGGATGTACGCGTCGTAGGCGTACCGGAAGAGCAGCTTCAGGAACAGGGCCATCGTCTGCGGGGGTATCTGCAGGCATGTCGCCATGTCCTGGCGGGCGCTGGAGCTGGTGGTGAAGCTGACCAGGGTGTCCCTCCTCTGATGGCCGGGGAACTGCCCCATGCACCCTTGCACGGCGGCCACGGAATCCTGGGTGGCCGCGGGAGGCGCTGAGGATGCCGTTACGGGGCTGGCGGTCGGTACCGGGGTGCCGGGTACCGGGGCGGTGCTCTTCTCCCGTGCGGGCTCGCTGGTGGCGGTGGCAGCACCGCCACCCCCCCCGGGGGCGACGGTGACGCTGCGCCCGTTCGCCGAGCAGTGCGCCTGGGTCGAGCTGACCCCGCAGGTTGCGGTCTGCCCCCCGGAGGAGACCTTGAAGTTGCCGAGGTTCCCGCACCCGGCGAGAACGGCAGCGCCCAGCAGGGGCACGCCGGCGATGGCTGCCAGCTTCGCGGTTCTCATATCGTGATCCTTTCGTTTCCGGTCATCATTGTCACGGTGCGCATCATGCCGGTCCTTCGGCGGCGGTCACGGCGCACCGTGCCGGGCGTATCTCAGTCACCGCCGCCTCCTAAAGCGGTGCCCCTCCCGTTTGCGTCAGGAGGGGCACCGTCTCATCCTACTTGACGACGCCCCAGGGGGCGAATGTCAGGCTCATCCCGTCCGGGTACGTGCACGTGGACACGACGCCGTTGGCGTGCCTGACCCCTGCCGTGTCCGCGTACGCGCCCCTGTCGTAAGAGCACCGCATCACCAGGGGCCCGTGCGAGCGGTATGCGGCCAGGGTGACCCCGCCGTGACCGTCGGGCCTGGGCTCCATCGGGTAAGCGGTCGTCTTCGGCTTCGGCACGCAGTGCTCGTAGGTGGTGCCGGCGGGGACCCCGCTGTGGTCACCCTTACGCGAGGTCATCAGCGTGCATACGGGCAGCGCCCCGGGACCGATGTCCTGGACCATCTGCGTGGAGGAGTTCCAGATGGCGGGTGCCGACTCGGAGAACACGTCACCTTCCCATTCGGTGACATTCAGGGTGCCGCCCTTGCCCAGGCAGGTGACATACGTGCCCAGCCCGGTGGTCGGGGCGTAAACCCCGATCGGGTCGGCCTGGGGCTTGTCGATGCCCCCGTTGTTCATCTGGTAGCCGCCGCCGAACGGGTCCTGGACGATCTCCTCCGGGTTGGTCAGCGAGGTGGAGTTGGGGATGGGGAGCCCTTGCGCGGTGCACACCTTGAACGGGTGCGAGTTGCTCCCGTTCCACCCCGGGGGGAAGAAGAACTCGGTGGTGGGGGTGCCCAGCGCCTCGACGGCCTCGACCTCGATGAGCTGCTGCCGGTAGGCGGAGGTGGCGAAGATCGGGGCGGGCTGGTTGGTGAAAATCAGGTCGAGCCCGGCGCCGGCGTTCGCGGTTTCCGCCGTGTTCGCGTTCGCCGTGTTATCGGCCGTCGAGGTGTCGCCGGAGGTACAGCCGGCGGTCAGGAGGCAGGCTGCCAGCGCTATGCCGGCGGCTGCCATCATCCGGTTTCTCATGCTCCGCCATCTCTGATCGGGTTCCGGGCCAGCGGCGGGTTAGCCACCGGCGTTCCTGCGGTGCAGTTCGCGGCGTAGACGGCCTTCAGCGACGGGCTGCCGCTGGTGAACTGCGGGTTCGACGGGCTGACCTTGGCGCCCTCGGCGCACAGGCTGCGCACCTGGTCATCCTCGGCCGCCGCCAGCGTCTGCTGCTCCGGGTCATTCGCGGGCAGCCCGGCGCGGGTGATCGCCAGCCCCTCCGGGCCGGTGATATTGCCCATGTTGTGCTCCATGGCCGCGATCTGAGCGTCCTGGTAGCCGAGGGACCCGTAGATGTTCTTGTCCTGCTGGTTGATGATCTTGCCCTGGCGCTGCTCGTGGTGAAGCTGGTTGCGCTGGTTGGCGGCGTCGATCACGTTCCCGGCGGGGGCGAGCACCAGCACGTAGAGCGCGGTGAAGCCGCCGACGATGACGACGATGGCGATGACCACCCAGGGAAGCCACGGGAAGCCCTCGCGGGCAGCCTGATGCGGTTGCATTAGATGGGTGTCTCCTCGACGGACAGGCCGCCGGACCCGGGGATCATCTCCCCGAGAAGGACGGTGAGGTGGGAGCCGCACGCGTACACCGTCGCGCCGTCCTTCGGGCGGGTGACCGTGTACAGGGAGCGGTGCTTGCACTTGCCATGGTAGCCGCTGCAGATGGTGCGCGGGTGGTCAGCCTTGCAGGTTTCGCAGAAGTCCTCCTCCCACCCGGAGATCCGGGTCTGGCCCCGCATCCCGGTCTGCCACCCGGCGGCGGCTGCCAGCTTGCGGGCCTCGGGCATGGTGTGGGCGAGCGGGCTTTCCTTCTCGCAGTCCATGCAGGTGAGGAAGGCTTTCGTGTTCGGGGACCGCCTGGTGGTCATGTCTGTTCCTCCGGTTCGCTTTCGCTTATCACGGGCACGTAGCTGTCCTTGTCACGCACGAGCAGCCTGCCGTTGTCGAGCATAACCTCCGTCAGCTCGCTGCTGATTCCCGTGATTCCCGTGATCGCCTTCACGCGGACGAATGTGCCGTCCCGGAAAAGGATGACGTCCCCGGGGTCCACCTGCCGCCACGTGACGATGTGCGCCAGGCGCTCGTCCCCGTTGCGCCTCACGGGTTGAGCACCGGGATGTGCGCCCCGTGCGCGAACGCGTACTTGGCAAGGCACCCGGTGACGGCGATGACAAGGAAGACGAGCACGGCCAGCGGGACGAGGTACCTGGACTGCTTGTGCTTATCTTCTTTCTCCAGGGTGGCGGGGGTGACGCCATCGGCTTTCAGCTGCGCCCACATTTCCCGCCACCCGGGGGGGGCGATGGGCAGCGACACCCACAGCGGGACGGCGGCGGTGCGGTGCAGCGACAGGCTGACCACCTGGTAGCGGATGGAGTTGGCCATCGGCATCCACAGGTAGTGAAGCACGTGGCCGACGATAAGGCCGAGGAGGATATCCTGCAGCTGGTACTGGTTGGGCATATGCTTCCCGGGGCCGAAGTTGGTGAACCAGGTGATGAAAAGCGCGCCGAGGACGACGAGGGCGAACATGACGAGCGCGCCGAGGGCCAGGTAGGGCAGCTTGATGACGCGCCGGCTCTTATAGGAGGACCCCAGCAGGATGCCCCCGACGATCGCCCACGCCTCAGGCTCGGCCTTGTCGCGGACCCCGTGGCGCCATACCCCGTTCCTCCAGTTGGGCGAGGTGATGAAGCCCATCCCGTCGTCCCACCAGGTTTTCGCGGATGTGCCCTTCGGCAGGAAGGGCAGGATGTTATGCCAGTCCTGCTGCAGCACATACCAGTAGAGCCCGGCGATGAAGCCGACCCCGAGCAGGGCTGCCACGCCCGTCCAGCCCAGCTTCTGGATCAACCGGAAGCGGACCGGGTGCCCGCTGGGAAGGAGGGGGCGGGCCTTCCTGCCTTTCTTAGCAGGCAGGGTGGTGACGCTCACCGGCTTAGCCATGGCGCTTGCGCCACCTGTTCTTCAGGACGCGGCTGGTGACGATCGCCTCGATGATCAGGAAGAGCACCCAGCCGGCGGTGAGCAGGACGCCGTGGGCATTCCCCCAGTGCCTGACCCCGGGGATGAGGTAGAAGACGGCCAGCCACCCGGTGACCAGGCAGAGGGTCTCAACGGCGATGGACAGCCAGCTCCTGCGGTACCTCTCAGCCACGGTACTTCACCACCAGCGCGGGCAGGGTGGCCTCCAGGTAGGTCCTGGCGGCTTCGGTGAGGGTAATGCTCTTGCTGGTGACCGCCGTCCTGGCGGCGGCCTCGGCGGCGTTCGCGGCGTCGTTCTCGAAGGCGCCCATCCTGGCATGCGGGATCCCGGCGCAGGCGGCGAACGCTTCGCGGGTCTGGGTACCCTTCTCGGCATGCTTGGAGTGGGGCCCGGATGCCATGTACCGGAACCACTGCGCCTGCCCGAGCGCGTTTTTCGGGACGCACGCGGCGATGATCGCTTTCCCGACCGCGCCGGCGGACGAGGTTGCGATCGCATGCGCTCCCGCGCTCGCGGATGAGGCGGCGGCACTCCCGGAGTGCGCTTTCGCGCACCCCCCGAGCAGGGCGAGCAGCAGCACGGCGGGCACTACTGCCAGCGTTTTCAGGTTAGTCACTGATGATTCCCTTGGTTTTCTTGACCCATTCCCCGATTTTCCCGATCAGCCGGGCGGGGTCGTGCAGGTACTCGGAACAGTACAGCAGCTCTTCCACTTCCGCCACCGCCTCCGCTTTCCCCTGCCGGTAGATGGTGCGGGCGCGCGCCCGCTGCGGGTGGGGCATCCCGGCGATCATCCTCGCGGCGGTGATACTGGGCTCACTCATGCCAGCCCTCCCAGTCCTCGCGAACGGTGACGCGGGGGAGCACAGCTCCGCTGCTTCCGATGAAGGCGTCGGAGCCGAACCAGCTCAGCCGCGGCTCGTAGGTCTCCCAGGTGACCAGGAAGCCTTCGGGGGTGGTGGCGTACCGGGTGCCCCACCCGTTGTTCATGCGGTTGCAGGTGACCGCGTGCTCGCAGCGCCCGCACCCGGTTTCGGGGCGCCGGGGGTGCCTGTCGCACTTGATCATGATCGACAGCATGGTGCTGGGGGCCTGGCTGTCGCGCCTGTGCCGGCCCATGCTAGCCGGCCGGGTTCTCGTCGGTCTCCCCGAACAGCCAGGAGAGGGTCTGCGCGATGCCCTCCTCGAAGGACATCCCCGGGTAGCGAGAGCCGGAGTCCATGCCCTCGGCGGCGAAGTTGCGCAGGTCATCGATGCTGCTCGTGCTGCGCGAGATCATGTAAGCCACTTTTTTCTCCTTCACATCTTCTCAGATCATAGTGCATGATCCGGGATTGTCAAATCTCATGCTGGACCATGGCCACGAAGCACCGGGGGCACAGCCTCATCGACTTCGCCGTGTCATACTCCTCCTGGCTGCCCGTCCCGTACCAGCCCGCCATGGAATCCCACGACCCGGGGGCACGCGGGTGCGCGCTGTAGATCAGCTCGCTGATGTGAGCCTCGCGTGCGCCCTGCCGGTACACCCGGGTCCAGGCGTGCTCGTGCGACGATGGCACCTGGGGACTCCAGCGGTATTCGTCACTCATGTTCCTGGTTTCAGGTCGTTACCGGATGGTAAGCTAACGGGTATATGCCTGATCCTTAACACCACCCGGAGGTGTGTGGCCCGGCCGAAGTCCACGGAGCTGGCGGAACGCAACGACACCATCCTTGAGATGGCAGCGCAAGGATACAGCCAGCGCAAGATCGCGTCAACCATGGGCATATCCCCCGCGAGGGTCAGCCAGGTGCTCACCGAGGCCCGCCAGGCCATCGACCCGGACGCGGCGAGGGCGAGGCTCGGCGAGATCCTCGACGAGCTGCTGGAGGAGGCGATGAAACTCGCCCACGGCCCGGGGAAGCGGGTGATCACCCCCTCGGGGAAGCCGGCTTACGAGCTTGACCCTCAGAACCTGTCGCCCCGCGGCGACGCCCGCCCCGACCTGGACCGGCCCGTCTTCGACGAGTACGCCAAGCTTGAGGCCATCAGGCAGATCAGCGACATCAGCCGCAACTACGCGCATATTTTCGGGCTGAACATCAAGCCGAAGGAGAAGGCGGAGGACGCGCTCCTCGTCGAGGTGATGACCCACCTGGAGCACCTGCAGTCGGCTAACCGGGAGCTGTCGGCGAGGCTGGAGCAGTACGAGGGGCCCGTGGAAGGCGAGATCGTCCCCTAACCATCCCAGCACATGGGACAGGACGACGAGCACGGCGATCCCCGCCCAGAGGATGGCCACGAATATGATCAGCCGGGCGGTCTCCCTGTCGCTGCGCCTGGCGGCATCGGCCACCGCTTTCGGGCGCAGGGTGTTTTTCGTCCTCACCAGCCTGCCCTCGCTGCGCTTGATGCTCAATTTTCCCTCCTGCGGGAGAACCATTTTTGGAAGTTTCAGAAGCGACCAGGGGGAATGCGTTTAGACCACTGTCTCACATGCTGAGACAACCATGTCCAGAACTGCCGGGAAGTACCCCGGCAATCGTTTGCATCCCCCGCTGACCGCTGTGTTTCGTGATGTCTTTTTTCCTGTCCCCCGGGTACCCTTAAAGAATATTTCCGGGGGTGGGAGTAACCCCGAAGGGGTTTCCTCGCTTTAAGCGGGAAGTCCTGCTCAGCGGGTCACCGGTAGATGCTCCCGCCCCAGGTGCCCCAGCGCGTGCCCGTGGGCTCGACGTAGACCCTGAAGTTGCGCTTCGTCGGTGCCCAGACCTTCAGGGCGGCGGTGTCGCCGTTGCCGCCGGTGTACTTGTATCCTGCGCCATGCCAGGCTCCAGAGTAGTACTGGTAGAAGTCAACCTTCCTGCCCGTGGATGCGGTGAACGCGCCGAGACCGTAGTTGGCGCCCGCGTTGAACCTGCTGGCATACGCCCAGAGGTAGACCCAGTTGCCGGAACGCCATCCGTGGGCGTAGGCATGGCTGGCCAGCTTGATGTAGAAGCTCTCTGTTGCCTGCTGGGAGGAGATGTCGTTGTAGCTGGCGTCGTAAGCGCCATCGGGGTACAGGTAGTACTTCCCGAGATGTCCGCCTATGTCGAACGGGTCAGCGTAGTAGTCGGTGGACAAGTGATCGGGATAGCCGACACCCCCGTGGTCGTAGCCATCCGCGGCGACGATCTTCCAGTAAGCCCCGTTGACTGCCGCAGGGCAGTTAACCGTGTAACCCTGGTACTGCGGGTCGGCGCGCAGGGAGATGTTCGGGTGGCTGATGTCGCATGAGCTGGCATTCGCCGGTCCTGCCGTGAGCGTCACCGCCCCGGTAACTGCCATCGAGGCGATGGCTGCTCCCGCGAGGAGCCCCTTGATTACTTTCATGAATCCTCTTTCCCGTTCGTTGCCGCGCACTTATCCCAGCCTACGCTCATGCCCAGGAAGAACACCTGGGCGAGGGCGCCTTTCATGCGGCGCTCCCAGTCCAGGTCGTGAGTTTCCTCCCGGGCGATGGCGAGCACGTCCTCGACGCGCCCCTCCAGGTCCCTGCTCACGACACTTTTACCAGCGGCCGGGCGGGAATGTCGAACCTGCAGTACATGACAGTCCCGAAGCCCGCCCACGCCTGCGCCGCGCCGCAGGAGGTGCGCCTCCAGAATGTGCCATTCGCGTCACGCACCACATCGCCGGGAAGCCACTGGGGCTCGCGGTGGCTGAAGATGTCCTCCGCCAGCTCGTCCACGGTGGCGTCGGTCATGACGCTGGGCCAGTACATGCTGCTGCTGCCGCGCCTGCGCCTGAGCGCATCGCGAAGCTCGCCGATGGTGATCGTGTCGTCATCGCTCGCCGGCTCGCTACCCCCGCGGTTCCCTTCCAGCATGGCGATCACCGCAGTTGCGGCGGGCAGCAGCCCCAGCCGTACGCCGGTGCTTTTGATCTTGCCCCCGGTGATCTTGCCGTACGCGCGCTGCACCTCGCTGATGACTGTGCGCATGGCCGTGTCGTCGTCACTCATGCTGCCCAGAACCGCGTCCAGTTCCCTCAGCGTGTAGGTGTCCTTCTCCACGTTAAGCCTCATTTCCGTTTCCTCTCACGCCATCGCGGCGATGAGCGCCTCGATCTCGTCCATGACCTTACTGGTGTCCCCGGTGTCCGTCAGCATCATCAGCGACGCTCCGCGGGCCCGGTCCGCCCACCGGAACCTGTCCCCCGGCGGGCAGTCCTCCCGGAAGTCCTCCGCGCGGTCCCCGACCGCGATCAGCGGGGAGGCGATCTCGTAGTCCCGGTCGGTCAGCTCGTCGGGCATCCCGGACAGCGGCCACAGCTTCTTCCCCGGGTCCGGGCGGTTCTGCGCGCCCCAGTAGGACATCGCCTTGGAGGCGAAGCCCGCGCTGGTGGTGAAAGCCTCGTCCAGCTGGGGGATGCGGTCCGCCGAGCGCTGCGGGCGGACCAGGAACGAGCGGGTGAGCAAATCCTCCAGCGCGTCGCCGGCCAGCTCGATCCGGGGCTGCGCGCCCAGGGCCACCGGCCCGAAGTTGCTCTGGTCGTTGACGCCGCCGACCCCGTTCAGCGAGCCGCCTTCCGGGGTGTAACCCCCGGTGATGACCGCCTGCAGGTCCTCGCGGGCGGTGCCCCGGGTCCCGAACAGCCGGTGGGCCTCGTCGATGACGACGGTGAAACCCTTGTCGATGGCGTTGCGCACCCCGGGGGCGGTGACCACCCCGGTGACCGGGCCCTTGCCGTTGCGGGACATGGCGGCGATCAGCTTGAGCATCCGGCTCTTGCCCTGCTTCGGCGGGGCTATCGCCAGCCACCGGGGGGTCGCGGCGAACGCCAGCCTGTCCTCGTCGTTGGTGAAGTAGGTGTGCGCGATCCACAGCGCCGTCATCCACCGCCATTCGTCCTGTTCCCAGCGGGCGTAATGCTGCAGCCCCAGGTCGATCATGTCGAGGACGCGGGCGCCGTTGATCCGCGTCCTGGTGTACTTGGCGAGGTCGGGCGCCTGCCCGGTGACCTCCGCGGTCGCCGAGTTGATCACGGCTACCTGCCGGTGCGTCGGCTCGATGAGGACCGGCCTGCTCGCTGCCAGTTCCACCGCCGCCGCGGTCTTCGCCTCTGCTGTGCGGTTGGCCTGCCGGGCGAGGCGCACGCCCAGCCCTATCGCTGATCCGGTGATCAATTCACACTCTTCTTTCCTGGAAGGGGGAAGCGCGCCCGGCCGCCACGCCAGAGTCGCGCTCCCCGCGTCGCTCACTTGTAGTCGATGTCCTCGTCGCCGTACTCGGGGTAGTCCTCCGGGTGGTAGTACCGGCGGGTGCGCTCGGCGTCCACGACGACCTCGATCAGCTCCTCGGGGGTCTTGCTCCGGGAGATCGTCCAGCTGTTGTCCATGGTCACGTCGGGGCGGGCCTTGCGCACCGCGTCGAAGAAGTCGAACCACTTGCGCAGGACCGCGGTGTCCAGGTCCCCCCTCGGGGGGCTGTAGGTGGCCAGCGTGTCGACCTTGCTGTAATTCGACATGTCCGCGACGCGCTCCGCGATGACCTCATCGGACAGCAGGGCGCGGATATCTTCGATCCTCGGGTACTTCTTCAGTGTTGCCACTTTCGTTTCCTTTCCTAAGTTGATACTACAGGATGGTGCCCGGTGCCCCGCGCATGCCGGCGGGCATCGGCTGGTGGGGCACCCGGTCAGGTCCCCGCATGCAGACGGCGGACCCGTCCGCGTCCACCCAGAACCCGGCTGCCTGGTGAAGCTTGCTGCCGCAGTGGCGGCAGAGCGCCATCTGCCCGTCTGTCATCGCATGCATCCTTCTGCATCGCCGCGAGCATCGCGTCGGCCCGCCTGAGCAGCCTGCGTGCCTCGCGGGTGTCGCCGTCGGTGATCGCGCATTCCGCGTCGAAGACGGCGTTGCGGATATCGCGGATACCGGTGATCACGCCGCATCCTGTGATGATGGCAGGAACGCCTGGATCCCCAGGGTGTCCTCGTCTTCCTTCGTGGTGCTCACCACCAGCCAGTGCCGCGTCGCGTACATGATGGCAGCCGCCCGCGCCTTTTCCAGGTCGTCGAAGTCGGCGCCGCGCTTCAGCGACCAGTACCGGCCGTCCATGTAACGCTCCCAGTGGTAGCGGGTGCGCGGCCGGAGCGTCCTGCCCTCGATAACGGTTGCCACATGTCCTCACTTCCCTTCTTCTCACTTAACCACATCACGGCCCGGTTTGTTCCGCTCTGCGGGCGAGGATTTTCTCCGTCCCGTCGCGCACCTGCCGGCGCACGTTTGACAGCGTGCGGTGGTCGCTGGGGCTCGCCGAGATGGAGCAGGTGAAGCTGCAGTCCCTGCAATGCCGCCTGCCGTAATGCTCGGACAGCGGGCGGTCGCACATCAGGTATATCTTCCAGTGCCCCCCGGTGCTCATCTCCAGCAGGTACCCGGATGATTTCAGGTCGTTCAGGTAGGCGTTCATCTCGCTGTTCGCGGACCGTATCCGCTTCGACTTGCCCCTGCCTTTCGCCATCACTTCTCCCAGGTGATGATGCCGTAGGTGGCCTGGCAGTTCCAGCAGTACAAATCCGCGGTGTACGCCGGGCCCCTGCCGCCCAGGGGTATCCCTACCCGGGGGAGCGGCTCGTCGCAGCACCGGGGGAACCGTGCCCGGACGGGCGTCACCCCGTCGCGCTCGGTGAAGTCGACGGTGATCGTCTTTTTCATGGCACGTCGTATTCGATGTCGTAGGGGTCGGCCATATCGTACTGGTCGTAGTCCTCTTCGAGCGGGAAGTCGTCCCCCGGGTCCTCGCCGGGCTCGTATTCTGGCACATAGCCCTCTTGCGCTGCCTGCTCTTCCAGGCTCACCGGCTCCCCGCGCATCTCGCGCACTGTGGTGATCTTGGACACCTGCTCCATGGCCTCGGTGCCGGGGTCCTCGATGTCCCGCTTGCCGTGCTGCGCTGCCTCGGCCCCGCTGGCGAACAGTGGCACGTCTGTCTTGTAGTCCAGGGCGGACGGGTCTACCTCACCCCGGATCACGCCCAGCAGGATGGCCAGCAGGGCGGACGGGTGCTCGCGGTGGCCGACCCAGCCCGAGCACAGCCTGGCATCGGCCTGGTGGCACATGAACAGGCGCGTCCCGTTCGGGGAGGTCGCCTGATCGGCTGTCTCTCCGTCGAAGCCGGGCAGCGTGTCGTACTCAGACGCCGCCCAGACGCCGCTGGGAACGCTGCGCCGGTAGGGGCAGCTCGCGCACGGGCTCGGCTTGACCGTCAGTGGCTTTTTCAGGTTCCCGGTCTTGTTCATCTTGTCCTCCTCCATCGCAGGGTGCGGTTACCGGTCGCGTGACTTCCGGGGTGGCGCCTGCGGCGCTTGCAGAAAGCCGTCCCGCTGTCATGTTCCGCGTAGCAGACATCACCGCCGCGCAGCCAGCGCCAGAATCTCACCGGATTACCTCCGGGTCATCCTCGTAGGTATGCGGGCACCAGCTGTGATCAGCGGGCAGCAGTTCCTCATTGGAGCACAGCAGGCACCTGCAGCCGGGACCATGGCGCTCGCGGCGCTTGCGGTCCCAGTAGTCCACCCAGCACTCGTCGGGCAGCTTGTCCGAGGTGTCAGGGGAGCTGTAGCGTGACTGTTCCATCCTCGCCTCCGTACGGGTCCAGGTTCTCGATGTCGCACACCCCGTCCGGGGTGCACTGCTCGCAGGGGACTGCCATCGGCCCCGTGCTGCTGGCGATGAAGTCGTGCGCGTCCATCGGGTGCAGGCACCAGCCGCATGTTTCCACCGGGTTGCGCAGCCTAGAGACTGTCATAGCGCCTCGCGCACTCCAGGCACGTCACGTCATCGAGGGTGAAGATATCCGACAGGTTGCGCGTCGCCATCCGCCCGCACAGGGTGCTCTTCGCCGGGGCGAGGAGCCCGATCGGGGTTGACCCGGTGCCCAGCCAGTCGTCTTGCATGATGTGGATATCGCCCCGGTCCCAGGTCTGGACCGGGTAGCAGGTGCGTTTCATCATCCTCACTCCTCCCAGCCGCCTTCGCACGGGCAGTCCCCGACATCGCAGCTTCCCCAGCCATGTTCCACGGGGTCGTGATCGCATGTGCAGCCCAGGAAGAACACATGATCCTCGGGAAGGTATTCTTGCGTCATTTCTGTATCCTCTCGGTTAGAGCCCAGGCGCGGAACAGGCATTCCGGGGTGCAGTACGGGATGGCTATCACGCCGAACGCCGTCTGCGCGGCCAGCCCGGTGCACTCGTCATCGTGGACATACGGGTTCACGATGACTCCTGGTCCTCGCTGGGAAACGCCTGCTCGCCGGC